>Ga0209925_1000110_pt1 | contig 40301 bp, 31 predicted proteins | sample SalPonR2_A_D1_MG_FD_185702 | JGI IMG/M metagenome (GOLD analysis project Ga0209925, IMG submission 185702) | Salt pond soil microbial communities from South San Francisco under conditions of wetland restoration - Salt Pond MetaG R2_A_D1_MG... ... | reverse complement strand
TGAAACCATATTCGCTGACCATGAACAAGAACATCAGCGGCGTTTGCAAAAGCGGGTTGCCAATCAAGCGAAATCATTAGGATTCAAGCTTGTTCCCGCATAACTAATATGTGATGTTACTTAGAAGTCCAATATCTGTGTTGCGCTTCCGCCCCCCGGAATTTCACGTACAGCTAAGTACGCTGCATTCCTCGGGATTTGCACGCCTTGATCTTGAACTTTTTTCTTTGCCATCCCAAAATCGACTTTTTACGAGATTGTCAAAAAATAGTGCTAAAAATTCTATTATTCAATTTAAGACGGGTAGTATTTATAACATAAATGACGACAAATTCAAACTGCTTTAAGTATTTCTCCCACCAATTGACAACCCGTTTTTTTGTGGTGGAAGGCTTTTAGTCTGTTAATTGTATCGATAAAACGTAGTTCATTATCCGGATCAACAGTTTGGTGCCGGGGGGAGGGATGCGCTCTATCGCCGTTTCAACGCCCAATTTTAGCCCTTTGAACGGCGGTCCCGAGGATCCAGTTGGACCGGCAGCAGTATGTAATTTAAAAATATGCCGGCAAAATATGATGGCTTCGTAAAAAGTCCAATATCTGTGTTGCGCTGCAACCCTCGGAATTTCACGTACAGCTAAGTACGCTGCATTCCTCGGGATTTTGCGCGCCTTGATCTTGAACTTTTTACTTTGCCATCCTAAAATCGACTTTTTACGAGATTGTCAAAATATAACTTTTTGAAATTTTATGTATTAAAATGTTATGTTTTGGGCGATAGATAGGCGCTGCAATGGTTTGCCGGGAGGAATCCCCAAAAATCATTGACAAGGTGTGATTTCTGCACTAGATTTAAAAATAAATGTGAGATTCTAAGGGAGCTAAGCGGATTTTGTCTCTTCTCTAATGTAAAAAAGCCTTTATAGTCAAGTGTTTAAGGCAGGCAAAATTGCAAACAGGCTATTTACGGATATTCAGTGGGTGATGCCAAATCCGAGTTCGTAATGAAGGGTATGCACAGAGACGCAGGTAGTATCACAACTAGGGCGTTGCCGGCAGACCGGGGTGTCGAGGGATACCCGATGATGCGAGATACCGTTTAAATGGCCCAACAGTCGCCATCAGTGGTTAAACGGGAAGGCAGTTTGTTATATAAAACCAAATCACACAAGCACAGGAGGAGAAAATTATGAGAAAACTATCTATTTTTTTGATGTTGTTAGCTTTGATGGCCTTTTGCTTTGCCCAGCCGGTAGTCGCCCAGGAAGAAGAAGACGGCAAACCCGTTAACTTTTCACTTTATAACCCCGCCCAGATTTTCGATGATGCCAGCTCCATCGAAGGGTTTCGCTTTAACCTTTTTTATGGGGTGAATCATGATATGACCGGTTTTGATCTGGGTCTTGGCAACCGGACCAAAGGCGATATGAAGGGCGCCGGGATCGGTCTGACCAATATGGTATGCAACGATTTTGAAGGCTGCCAGCTCAGCGCGGGAAATATCGTCAGTGGCGCCAGTTCCGGCCTTCAGCTGGGGGCTTTGGCAAATACCGTTGGAAAGGATTTCAAAGGCTTTCAGTTAGGCGCGGCAAATGTGGTTAGCGGCTCCGGCTATGGCATCCAGCTCGGCGCGGTAAATTATGTCGGAAAGGATTTCAAAGGCTTTCAGCTAAGCGCGCTCAATGTGGTCAGGGAATTCGGCGGCGGTTTTCAAGTGGGGGCCTATAACTATGCGAAAGAATTCAGCGGCATGCAGATAGGGGCCATTAATTACACCCAGGAGTCCAATGGCATGGCCATCGGGGCGATCAACTACACGGAGTATCTTGATGGCATTCAGCTTGGTGTGCTTAACTTTAAAATGTGCGATGAGCCCCTTGACTTTTTCCCTGTCATCAACTTCTCGTTCTAGGGTATTTGCCGGAGAGCGGTTGAATGGTTGATTGAAGCAGGATAGAATCCATCTTTTCCCAGCGCCCGATGCGGTCTCTCGTACTTACCGCATCGGGCGCTCTATATTTGTGCGCGTATTCGTGTCGGCAGAGTGGATGCCTAACATATTTCGGCAGCCTATTCTTCCCCAAAGATTTTTTCAGGGCGCTTTGTCGTTCCCGTAGCATTGGGGTAGTCTTCGTATATGGGGGCCTTCCGATTTTCTTCGATAAGCGCCTTGGCTTCTGACATAAACGCGTTATATCGTTGCTTGCATTCATAAAAACCGTGCCACCAGGCATAGTCCGGAGCCATCATGGCTGCCCCCATGCGTGCGCGACGCCCCTCATGGTGCCAGAGCTCATAAAATTCATTTTCCAGCGCCTCGTCAAAAAACCGGTTTGGATCCAGCAGCCCCTTTTCGTAGAGCTTGTCCAGCATATGTTTGGCCGGTTGGTAATAGGCCGTGTTGTATTCCTCGATGACCTGGTCCAGTTTTTCATAATGATCCGTAACCCAGTTTTTCCCGTGGCACTGCATGCAGACTTCCTGCATTTTTTCGCGTTCAACCTGCCAGTTGGTTTTGGCGGGAAATGCTTTGAATTCTGAAGGCCTTACAGTAAGAGGCGCTTGTGTCTCCCATGACAGGCGTTCGGTCACATCATGGGTGGTTCGTACTGAGCCGGCTCCGGACATGTGGCAGGAGGCGCAGGTCGGCCCCCGGAAATCAACGCCGGGCGACCAGGTGCCGGGGGCGGACTCCCAGTTATACTGATCGCCGAAAGCCGTGTAAATATCGCCGTGCTTGGATTCCATATAGATTTCAATCTGCGGATGATCCGGCCCCAGGTGGCATTGACCGCAGGCTTCAGGCTTTCTTGCCTCCATGATGGAAAAACGGTGCCGGGTGTGGCAGGGGGTGCAGGAGCCTTTACTGCTATCCAGGTTGAGCCGCCCTACGCCCACATTGGGCCACGTCTCCGGAGTCAGGTTGCCCTCCTCGGTTTTTAATACCGAGCCGTGGCAGTAATAACAGCCAGAGGCCCGCTCAATATCACTGTTCATCCCATCGTTTAGCCAAGGATCGATTTTCCAGATGATCTCCAGGGTGTTGGCATGCTTGCTTTTGCTGTACTGTTTGGCCTCATCCGGGTGGCACCGGGAGCAGTCCTTGGGGGTGACCACGCCGGCCACCGGCACGCGGTATTCCGGCCGGCCCCATTCGGTATCCGATTTTTCATACTGCTTGTAATGGTCCTTGGCTACATCCGGATCGTGCTTTTGGGCCTTGTGGCAGTCGATACAGGTGATGTTGGAACTGGCATGGCCGCTGTTCGCCCAGTCTGCAAAAATGCCGGGATGCTCCCGCTTGTGGCATTGGATGCATGCCACGCCGGCATCCGGAATGCTCCGCTCGATCCGGAACGCCTTTTCCTTGGCCATATTGTCTTTAGCCTCTGCGGGCATTATTAGAGATGAGAATATTAGAAAAAATGCGAGCAGTAAAAATAGGCACCAAACCCCTTTTTTCATGCCATCCTCCCTATTATGGTGGTTATAAAGGCTCATATTGTTTGTATTGATACATCTGCGTGGGATTGTGAACCAGATCCCGGTGGCAGTCCACACATCGTTTTTCCATCCCGGGGCGGGCATAGACCAGGGATCGGTGGGCCAGCATGGCGCCCCGTTTGTCTGGAATATAGAGAATATTCCGATGGCACTTCATACACTGGGCGTTATCAAAAGACGCGTAGGCTTTTTCCCGGTTTTTTTCATGATCGTATTCATCCATAACAAAATGGGCGATGACATCCTTTATGCCATGTAAGGTCTTGGTATAGAAAAAATCCACCGTATCATGGGGCGCCGGCAGGTGGCAGTCCATACAGTCCGCGACAAACCCCTGGGCGTTGTTATGATGGGTGGATGTTTTCCACGTATTGTAGGCATATTCGATCTCGTGGCAGGAGGCGCAGAACTGGGGCGTGGAGGTGCGCACCATGGTGTAATAGGTCATGCTGAATACCGGAAAACCGATGATAACCCCCAAGGCAACCAGGAGCAGCGCTTTAACGTATTTGTTTGCAAGCATGTAAGATTTTTATCAAGTAAGAATTGATGGCTGCGCAAAAAGTCCAATATCTTCTAAGTAGCTTGAAAATATATATTATTATTCCAGAAGCTTAACTCTCTGCCATGCCGGGGAGCGAAAGCGACGAGGAATCTTGTTTGTTAAAGATTTCTCGCTGCCGCTCGAAATGACAATATGGAAAACTATAACATACAAAAATATAAACCAATAGAATAAAATGTGGGGTTGGGGGCGTTGGAATCCATGAATTTCACGCCAGCCCCTGCTCGATTTCGCCGCGGAACGCGAAGAGAATTTTGCTCGCAGCCAGGCGCTTACCCATCAAGAGGTGTGGGGATAGCGTGTCTTTTTCTCTTCTTTATTATCCGGAAGTCTTGAAGCACGATATCCCGAACCTAAATTGAGTGTTTCAATTTTTTGAAGGTTTAATTTTTATTTCCCGGCCATCATCGCGGCAATATCGTCCTCAACTTCTCCAATGGGCTTGATATCGAATTTTTCCACGAGCACGTTGGCCACATTGGGTGAGAGAAAGGCCGGAAGGGTGGGGCCTAAGCGGATACCCTGAACCCCAAGGCTCAAAAGCGCCAGAAGTACGGCCACGGCTTTTTGTTCATACCAGGAAATATCATAAGAGATGGGCAGCTCGTTAATATTGTCCAGCCCAAAGGCCTCCTTTAATTTCAGCGCGATCACGGCAAGGGAGTAGGCGTCGTTGCACTGGCCCGCATCCAGTATCCGCGGGATGCCGCCGATATCGCCCAGGTCCAGCTTGTTGTAGCGGTACTTGGCGCAGCCGGCGGTCAGGATTACCGTGTCTTTAGGCAGATTCTGGGCCACCTCGGTGTAGTAGCTGCGGGATTTCTGCCGGCCGTCGCAGCCCGCCATGACCACAAAGCGCCTAATGGCGCCGGACTTGACCGCTTCAACAACCTTGTCAGCCAGGGCCAGCACTTGGTTATGGGCAAATCCGCCCATGATTTTACCGGATTCAATAACCTCCGGCGGCTGGCATTTTTTCGCCATCTCGATCGCCGGGGAGAAATCCTTTGCCCCGCCGGCAGGGCGGTCCGCAATGTGCCCGGCGCCGTCGTAATTGACCACGCCGGTGGTAAACAGCCGGTCCAGGTAGGTGTTGTCTTTCTTGATGGGGATCAGGCAGTTGGTGGTCAGGATGAGCGGGCCGTTAAAGGACTCAAACTCCTTATTCTGATGCCACCACGATCCCCCGTAGTTGCCGACGAAGTGGTCATACTTCTTGAATTCCGGATAGCAGTTGGCCGGCAGCATTTCCCCGTGTGTGTAGACATCCACGCCCGTGCCCTCGGTCTGTTTTAAAAGCTCCTCCATATCTTTTAAATCATGGCCGCTGATCAGGATGCCGGGGTTATTCCGCACCCCGATGTGGATCTCCGTGATCTCGGGATTTCCGTAGGCACTGGTATTGGCCTCATCCAGAAGCGCCATGGTGTTAACGGCCGTATCCCCCGCCTTCATGACCATATTGATCATCTCATCGGTTGAGAGGTCTTTGGTGGTTGAGGCCAGGGCCTCCATCAGGAATCCGTAAATTTCATCCCTTTCCTTGCCGAGGATGGCGGCGTGATCGGCATAAGCGGCGATGCCCTTGATGCCGATAATCAAAAGTTCCCGAAGGGATCGCGCATCCTCATTCTCTGTCGCTGTAATACGAACCCCATCGGATTTTGCCTTGGCAAGAATCTGCTCCTTATTATCCGCATACCATGTGGCGCAGTCCGGAAGGGTATCGGATATGGCGGCGCCAAGCTTTTCTTTTACCGATTCCCGGACCTTTAAGCCTTCCTTGATCCGATCGATAATCACGTCATCCGACCATGCGACATTGGTAATGGTGGTAAAGAGCGCCTTGCAAATGAAGTGGGCGGCCTCTTTATCCACGGTGCCCTGCGCTTTCAATTGTACGCCATAGACTGAGATTCCTTTGCATACATAGATGAGAAGATCCTGCAAATCAGCCGTATTCTCTGGCTTTCCACAAACTCCTTTGACTGTACATCCCTTATTTTTAGCGGTTTCCTGACATTGAAAACAAAACATGGGGGACTCCTTTTTTTTTAAGATTTTTTTCCGTCTGTTTGTTCTCTTTTTACATAAAAATATTTCTATGGCCTTGACCTAAGTCAAATTCAAATTAAGCGATTTCCAATTTCACCGCATCTACTGCGTCAAATGATGTCTCGCATAGGCGCCTATAGCTCGACATCATTTTCCTTGTATCTGCGGCAAACTTGAAAATCGCTCAGTTTAGGTTTTATTAATTCAACAGGGTGGGACCGAGACCACCACTTTTGATTCATATATCCATTCTGTCTTTCCGAGGAACGCCAGTGACGAGGAATCTTATTTGTTAAAGATTTCTTGCTGCCGCTCGAAATGACAATGGCGAGAATTTTTTTACCAGACCCAAATTTGATGGCTTCGTAAAAAGTCCAATATCTGTGTTGCGCTTCCGTCCCTCGGAATTTTACGTACAGCTAAGTACGCTGCATTCCTCGGGATTTTGCGCGCCTCCGGATCTTAACTGGGGCTTGAACTTTTTACTTTGCCATCCTAAAATCGACTTTTTACGAGATTGTAAAAACATCTAATTTTTCAGTCGCCCAGCACGCCGTATTCACGGGCCATTTCCTTGTCAAAGGCCGCTTTTCTGGAAGGGCAATCTTTCCGTGGGCACAATTGGCAGTTTAGGAAGGTAACTTCAGTGGGGAAAAATATACCCGATTCAGATTTCGTCGGGCGCATGAGCATGCTCGGGGCGAGCTGCACACCGATCGCCTGATAGACATCGCCAAGCAGGGAAAAAAGCTGCTGTTGTTGCTGGATCGGCCAATCCTCAAGCGATCCCACGCTCATATAGGATAATTTTTCCAGCCTGTATTCGTCCTGTAGGTGGGCGCGCAAATCCTTTATTACCTCCTGGAGGACCACGTTGCCGATGATGTCCATATAATACTGTTCAAGGAAATCCGCTTCAGCCTTCGCTTCTTTCTCCAACCCGTCGCCGATTGTGACGACAAAAGGAAAAGCTTTTTCCGCAGCTTCAAGATTTTTTCTCAGCACCCGGCTTTTAAAACTAATCCCCTCAAGGACGACTGTATCACTGTTTTTTTGTTTAATATAGCATGCCTTGTAGACGCATTTAGGCTTAATCAGCGGGAGGGCTCGCTCTATTAGCGTCTGTACTTTTTTCCACTCCTCGCTGTCTGAACTCAGGCACAGGTGTTTTCTTAACTCCGCATTGTTAATGCGGGGCTCAAAATCATTTAAAACCTTCATCTTTTTACTTTCCCGGCGCTAGTTGCAGAATTTTTCCGGTGATTTGCTGCCATTCGGCCAGAGTTTCTTCATTGACCCGGTAATGGACAAAATAGCCGCGTTTCTCTGCGATAACGACATCCGCATCCCGAAGAATGCGCAAGTGCTGAGATACCGCGGCCGGTGAGATTGAAAGTGCTCTGGACAATGCGTTTACGCACAGGCTGCGGGATTTTAGCAATTCGATCATCCGCACGCGCGTATCCACGGAAAGCACTTTAAAAATCCGTGCCGCCTTATTTGCCGGTATCATCAGGCCTCCATTTAATTAAGTAACTATGCAGATAGTATAATATTTAAAAAGGGCCGTCAAGCACAAACGGGCTGAATTTTTATCACAAAAACTGTCATCCCTGTTCTGACAGGCATCTTTCGAGATAGGTATCCCCGATTTCACTAATATGACTGCCAACTGTCCGGATCACCGTAAAACCTAAATTGAGCGTTTCAATTTTTTGAAGATTTAATTTTTATTTTATTTTTAGGATATTGGATCATTTTTTAAATCAAAAAATTTGAACCCCTCCGGGATTTCCAATTTCACCGCATCTACTGCGTCAAATGATGTCTCGCATAGGCGCCTATCGCTCGACATCATTTTCCTTGTATCTGCGGCAAACTTGAAAATCGCTCAATTTAGGTAAAAATATTTTTTTGACAGCTAAACAATAAGAATTATTAATAAAGAAAATATGGTTGAACAATCAATGGAAAGGGGAAACGAAAATGGCAAAAGACGATCAAACATTTACCACCACGGATGCCGGCATCCCGGTCGCCAGCGACGAATACTCGCTGACCGTCGGCCCCGACGGCCCAATCCTGCTGCAGGACCACTATCTTAATGAGCAGATGGCCAACTTCAACCGGGAGATGATTCCGGACCGCCAGCCCCATGCCAAAGGCTCAGGGGCCTTCGGACACTTCGAGGTGACCCGGGATGTCAGCGCCTACACCCGGGCGGCCGTGTTCCAGCCGGGCACGAAAACCGAGGTGCTGGCCAGGTTCTCCACGGTAGCCGGGGAAGCGGGCAGTCCGGACACTTGGCGGGACGTGCGCGGTTTTGCGCTCAAGTTCTACACCACCGAGGGCAACTATGACATGGTGGGCAACAACACGCCGGTGTTTTTTATACGCGATCCCATGAAGTTCCAGCACTTCATCCATTCGCAGAAGCGCCGCGCGGATACCGGCCTGCGCTGCCATGACATGCAGTGGGACTTCTGGACCCTGTCGCCCGAGTCCGCCCACCAGGTTACCATCCTGATGGGCGACCGCGGCGTGCCCAAGAGCTATCGGCATATGAACGGCTATACGAGCCACACCTATATGTGGGTCAACGCCAAGGGCGAGCGCTTTTGGGTGAAATACCACTTCGAAACCGACCAGGGCATCGACTTTCTCACTGATGAGGAGGCCGATCGGATGGCCGGTGAGGACCCGGACTACCACCGCAGGGACCTTTCCGATGCGATCAAGCGGGGGGAGCATCCAAGCTGGACGCTCAAGGTCCAGATCATGCCTTTTGAGGAGGCCAAAACCTATCGGTTCAACCCCTTTGACCTGACCAAGGTATGGCCGCACAGTGACTATCCGCTGCACGAAGTCGGCCGGCTGACCCTCAGCCGCAATCCGGCCGATTTCCACGCAGAGATCGAGCAGGCGGCATTCGAGCCGAACAACCTTGTGCCCGGGATCGGTCCGAGCCCGGATAAGATGCTGCTTGCCCGCCTGGTTTCCTACGCCGATGCCCATCGCGCACGCCTGGGGGTCAACTACAAGCAGATTCCGGTTAACCGCCCGAAATCCCCGGTGCACAGCTATAGCAAAGGCGGACGGATGCGGATTGATAACGTCACCGATCCGGTATATGCCCCGAACTCAAAGGGCGGTCCGCAGGCCGACGGCAAACGTTACCCGGAGGATGCCATATGGAGCGCCAGCGGTGATTTCATCCGGGCTGCCTATACTAAACGCAAGGATGACGACGATTTCGGCCAGGCCGGCACCCTGGTCCGCGAGGTCATGGATGATGCGCAGCGCGACCGGCTGGTTTCAAACGTGGTGGGCCACCTCAAGAAGGGCGTCACCGAACCGGTGCTGGCGCGTGCTTTCGACTACTGGAAAAATATTGATAAGGAAATCGGCGAGCGCATTGAGAAAGGCGTGAAAGCCTGAGGGGGGGCATTGATCCGCGGTTTGAACGGCAAGAGCCCAGTGATAGCGGAATCGGCATTCATTAGCGAGGCGGCCTATATTATCGGTGATGTCGTAATCGGTGAGTACAGCAGCGTATGGCCGGGTGCGGTTATTCGGGGGGATATCGGCAGAATTACGATAGGCAGAAATACGGCAGTAGAGGATAATGTCGTGCTTCATGCCGGATCGCTCAACACCTCGGAGCAGGATCTCACGATAGGCGATTATGTCCAGATCGGCCATGCGGCGGCAATCAATTGCAAACAGATCGGCAATAATGTCCTTGTCGGTATGAATGCTACGCTCCTGCATGACGCCGAGATCGGTGACTATTGTATTATCGCTGCCGGCTGTGTCGTCAGTGAGGCCATGAAGATCCCCGACAAATCCTTTGTTGTGGGCGTTCCAGCGAAAATCAAGAGGGAAGTCACCAAGGAACAGTTGCGGTGGGTAGAGCAGGCCCCCAAGGAATATCTTAAACTGGTGAATATCTATAAAAAAGCGTCCGAATAGTGCGCCGGCTGAATGAGAATAAACCGGCACCGATGCCTCAGGCCCTTACGCTCCTCAAATCCCGGCCCCACACCGCCGATCTCTGCTTCGATCCCCGTGGTACCGCCATCTTTAGTCCTCGGGACGGATGCTTTGGCCCGGCCCTTTCGATCTATGGCCGTGACTGCCCCATCGTATGGGATCATCTCCCCCCCCCATATGCAGGTCCTTTGAATCATAAGCCCATAGCGGACGCTAGCCATCCGATCTGCCTTCCAATTTCGGTAGCCAGCCTGTTATAAAAATTTGTATCTTGAACAATAGCCCTCCTGTATATTAATTTATGGCTCATCCGAGGAAAACGGACTTCATTTCGTGCAATGGATAAATTTGGCTTCATGCTTTCGCATCCATCGTCCTGTCTGTATAGGTGATAAACAAAGGACTCTCCTGTTGGGCGCACAACAAAACATCAGCCCCGGCTTAGGGGGCGGTAAAATGGCCTTCAACCTGAGGACCAAGGTGCTGCTTATTTTTCTTATTCTTGCACTGGTGCCGCTTTTGATGATTGGATGGTTCTCACTTAAAACGACGGAGAACCTAATCGTCAGTATGGTCGTGCGGCAGCTGGAGAATGCGGCTATAGATAAAGTGGCGCTTCTTGAGCGCTGGCTCGATGAGCGCAAAGCGGATATGGAAGTCATCGCCGGGACATCTCTGGTCCGATCAATGGCGGAAAAAAAAATCGGGCCCTACCTGGCGCTTATGCAGGATAAATATGGCGTGTATAAAGACCTTTCCGTTGTTTCAGCCGACGGCAGTCTGGTTTGCAGCACCAGCGGACAGATGGAGACATGGCATGCAAACGGAAGAAACGCCTACGTCCCAAGGGATACGCTCTACATGTCCAGCATTACGTATGCGCCCGAAGCCAATGAGTCCACATTTTTTATTGCCGCCCCGGTTTCCGGTCCGTCCGATGAATTCGCCGGCACCGTCTATGGCAGTGTCGGCACAAGCAAGATTATTGTTCACATTCTGAATGTATCGCTGGGAAAGACGGGAGAATGCTATCTGGTGGACAAGGATGGCCGGTTTCTGGCGCACAAGGAACCGCATCGCATCTTAACGGAAAATATTTCACAGTCAGAAAGTTTTAGAAATATTTTTGAGAAGCGCGATCCGAGCAAACCCTATCTGGATTACCGGGGAATCGAGGTGCTCGGCACCTCCATGAAGGTGGCCGGCACGGACTGGTATATTGTGGTTGAACAGGACCGCGAGGAGGCCTTTCAGAGTGCGGACACCCTGAAAGGCATCGTCTTTCTGACCCTTTTGCTGTTTACTGGATGTGCGTTGATGCTGACCTGGATGATCTCCTATCATATCGTCCGACCGATTCATCATCTAAGCAAATACGCGGGTATTATCGGGGAGGCGAAATTCGACAGGGCGACGGTGAAGAGCAGCCGCAGGGATGAAATCGGCATGCTGTACCGGGCATTTCAGGATATGTCAGCAAAGCTTCAAAAGCGTCAGAACCATCTTGAACAGAAAGTGGATATGAAGGATGCCGAGCTCAAGGAAACGGATCTGATCCTGAAGAAAACCAAACTGATTGCCGAGCGATCAGAAAAGTTTGCCGCCATCGGCCGGATGGGGGCGGCTGTTGCCCATGAAATAAGGACCCCCCTGACATCACTGAAACTATTCATGGAGTCAATGCAGGCGGAAGGCGAAATCCTGCCGGAGGATGAGGAGGATTTCCAAATCGCCATGCAGCAGATCAGCCGGATTGAATCCACCATCAACCGGTTTCTGGATTTTACAAAACCCCAGGACCTTGTTTATTCAGAGATTGCGGTTGCAGAACTGGTGGAGGATGTGCTGATCATGGTTAGACCAATGATCAAACGCCAGGAGTGCACCCTGGACGTCAAAACGGATCCATCGCCGCCGCCGATCCACGGAGACAGAAAGCTTTTGGCGGAAGCCCTGGTAAATCTTTTTGTTAACGCATTGGAGGCGATGGAATCCGGCGGCAGCCTCTCAATCGCCGTGGCGAAAGATCATTTCGCCCTAAACGGCCAAACGGCCGCCTGCCTGCGTATCGATATCTCTGATACGGGGCAGGGCATTGCAGAGGAGCAGATAGACAATCTTTTTGAACCGTTTTTCACGACCAAGGCCTCCGGGACGGGTTTAGGCCTGCCGCTCGTATTTAACACGATTCAAAACCACGGCGGCGTCATACGGGTAAAAAGCCGTGTCCATGACGGCACCACCTTCACTATCTATTTGCCCTTAAATATTAATCAACCATTATGTGAAGCCGATGGAAAAAATTCTCCTAATTGATGATGACGAGGGGCTGATCCATTTTTTGAGCCGTTTTTTTGAACGAAAAGGATATTCGGTAGCCACCTGCGCAGACGGGCCCTGCGCTATCGAGAAAATCGGTGCCAAAGATTTTGACCTGATCCTGCTCGACTATAAGATGCCGGAACTAAATGGCCTGGATACGCTAAATGCCATCAAGGAGATCGAGGTAAAAACGCCCGTCATTCTTATGACCGCCTACGGTACCACTGAACTGGCGATAGAAGCCATGAAGCGGGGCGCATACGATTATCTTGTCAAGCCTTTCGAGCGTAAAGACTTAAGCCGGATTGTCCGCGAGGCCCTTCAGGTGAACCGGCAGATGAAGGAGGTCGTCCGTCTGCCGGAATCTGCGGAACCGTTTGAAAAATCCATGCAGGAAAGCACCCTGCAGCTCATCGGCAGCAGCCGGCGGATGCAGGAAATCTATAAATTGATCGGCCAGATCGCAGAAAAAGACGTGCCGGTGTTTATCACAGGGGAGAGCGGCACCGGCAAGGAACTTGTGGCAAAGGCCATCTATCATCACAGCTGCCGAAAGGAGAAGCCTTTTATGGCGCTCAATTGCGCCGCCATCCCGGAATCCCTTTTTGAAAGCGAACTCTTCGGCCATGAAAGGGGCGCCTTTACCGGCGCGGACCGAACCTATATCGGCAAAATGGAAAGATGCCATGGCGGCACCCTGTTTCTGGATGAAATCGGGGAAATGCCGGTCGCGTTGCAGGCCAAGCTGCTGCGCGTATTGCAGGAAAACGAAATCGAAAGGCTGGGATCCACCCAGACGGTCGAGGTCGATGTCCGGATCATTGCCGCCACCAACAAGGACCTTGAAAAGGCGGTTGAAGCCGGTAGCTTTCGAAAAGATCTGTATTGGCGCCTAAATGTTATCTCCTTGCATTTGCCGCCGCTCATGGAGCGCAGCGAAGATATCCCGGAGCTGGTAAACTATTTTTTGCGGCGGTTTGCTCTGGAGTATGACCGACCGGTTTGTTACCTGGCCGAAGCCGCTATGGACAAGATTCGCGCCTATACCTGGCCGGGAAATGTCCGTGAGCTTGAAAACTGCATCCGGCGCGCCGTTCTGCTCAGCACGGGCGATGTGGTGGCAGAGGGCAATTTAATGATACCCCAGGCAGCGCCTTCTTGCCCGGCGACCGTGGCGCGGCACGAGCAGCTCCTTGAGGGGCTGAAAAATAAGCTGGAAGAAATCGTCCCGGAAATCCTTCGTCTTTCGCTGCAGGACGCGCATGCCAATATCATTGAAATGGTGGAGGAGACGCTGATCGCCAAAGCGCTCGAAGAATGCGATAACAACCAGGTGCAGGCCGCAAAAATGCTGGGTATCAGCCGAAACACGCTGCGGCATCGGTTAAAAAGAAAATCCGATAAACAATCCCCTGACGCCGGGCAGGAGCCAGAACGCGATCCATCCGTTGATTGATGATATTGCCTGATCAAATTTTATTGCTGCTGTTCAAATTTTAAACACCCATCTGAGTCGGCCTTTTTCCGTTTAAACAGGGCTGCCCCCCTTTTTGCAGGTTTTTACTGACTCCGTTTCAACCACGGGCCAAACTTGGATCCTGTCGATTCACCCCGCCAGGATAAAAATTTCTCGTATTATTTTAATATATTATAAAAAAATCGGGGATTCGGTCACGTTCGGCACGCTCCCTGCAAACTAAGGAACCAAATACCGGCACTGGCCTTTCAATTTACTTTTAGAACAGGAGGTTGCTCCATGTTTAGGGATCAAGTAAGTGATATATCGATTTCCGGCTTCGCCATCCGGGAGCTTATAGCGAACGGGTCGGATATGAGCGATGAAGGGCTCCAAATCTGTGAAAGAATAAAAGAGATCATGATGATGTGTGACAGGGAGGATCCGGTTTATGAACAGATCAGCAGCTTCAGCATCGCCCTCTATACCCTCGGCTATTTTGACAGCCCGGATCTAATGTCTTTTCAGGATGTGGACGCCCAGGAAGCCGCAGCCATTTTGAAGGAACATTTTATGCCGGTAAACGTCGAGGCGGTGCCATGGGACTATCACATCACGCAATCCGATGAGAAGTATCTTCTGGTTATCGGCGACCCCCTGTTTCCGCTTCATTTTGCGGTGCTTACCGATTTCCGCAATGAACGCCCCTATTTTTCCAAACTGCCGCTTTTTGGCAGCGGCTTTGACAGCCTGCCTGAGCTGATGGATGAATTTTCCGGCTATGACGGCGTCCGTCAGTATGACGTCCATTATTTCAAAAAAAACCAGGATAGCGTGCCACCCCAGACGGTTCGGAAGGGGCGGATCTATATCGTAAGAGATTAGCCCGCTTTCTTCACTGCCTGTCTGCCAAGAGGAGATTTTCCGGCGATCCCCTGATGAGTCGGGCATGGATATTAGGATTGTTGTATCTGAATAAATCGTTAACTAGTAAGGAGGCGCATGAATGTCTGTTATTGAAGAGGTAGTTGAGAAAGTTAAGCACACAGACCCCAGCCAGAATGAATTCCACCAGGCGGTTATCGAGGTGCTGGAGACCTTGGCCCCGACTGTGGATAAGCACCCGGAGTTTGTCAAAGCCGGCATCTACGAAAGACTCGTCGAACCGGAGCGGGCGGTCATTTTCCGGGTGCCCTGGGTGGATGACAAGGGGGACGTGCGGGTCAACCGGGGATTCCGGGTGCAGTTCAACAACGCCATCGGGCCGTTTAAGGGCGGCATCCGTTTTCACCCGTCGGTTAATCTAAGCATTATTAAATTTTTGGGCTTCGAGCAGGTCTTTAAGAATTCGCTGACCACGCTGCCCATGGGCGGCGGAAAGGGTGGATCCGATTTTGATCCCAAGGGCAAATCCGACGGGGAAGTCATGCGGTTCTGCCAGGCATTTATGCGGGAGCTTTGCCGCCATATCGGGCCGGAAACCGATGTGCCGGCGGGTGATATCGGCGTGGGCGCGCGCGAAGTCGGCTATATGTTCGGCTATTACAAAAAACTCAGAAACGAGCACACCGGCGTGTTAACCGGCAAAGGCTTAGACTATGGCGGAAGTCTGATCCGACCGGAGGCGACCGGATACGGCACCGTCTATTTTGCGGCTGAGATGCTGGCCACCCGAGGGCTGGATTTCAAGGGTAAAACCGTTGCGGTCAGCGGCGCGGGCAATGTGGCCCAGTTTGCCATTGAAAAGATCAACCAGATGGGCGGGCGGGTCATTTCCGCCTGCGACTCATCTGCTACGGTCATCGACGAACAGGGGATCGACGATGACAAATGCTGTTATCTGATGGAACTCAAAAATATCCAGCGCGGCCGGGTCAATGAATATGCGGATAAATACCAGACCGTTTGTTTTGAAGGTAAAAACGTATGGGACGTGATCCGGGAGCAGGGCATAAAAGTCGATATTGCTCTGCCCTGTGCCACTCAGAATGAAATAAATGCCGAAAATGCGGAGGCGCTGGTTAAAAACGGCTGTACCTGTCTTGCCGAAGGCGCCAATATGCCTTCATCCCCGGATGCGGTGAGAATCTTTCAGGAGAACAACCTCCTCTACGGACCCGGCAAAGCCGCCAATGCCGGCGGTGTGGCTACATCCGGGCTGGAAATGAGCCAGAACAGCCAGAAGCTGTCCTGGACGCGGGAGGAAGTGGACAGCCGGCTGCTGCTGATCATGAAGAGCATTCACCAATCCTGCCTGGATGCGGCCGAGGCCTACGGCAGGAAAGGCGATTATGTAATGGGCGCCAATATCGCAGGTTTTACCAAGGTCGCCAACGCCATGCTGGCATATGGCGTTGTCTGATCCCCGTATAAATCTGTTTATACTGCTGGCGCGGCATTTTAGCAGAAAGCCGCGTTTGATTCGGACTCGGGCGCGTTCTCGTAATCGGTTTTTAAATTTCGAGCACGGGCTCGAGCCCTTCCCGCCCTTTTTTCTGATCAATTCGTCAGGTAACAGGCCACCTGCTGGGCTGAAATATCCGAGGCCAGCATGAATCCATACGCTTTGGTATCAGAAAACTGGACGACGTGACGCAAGTGGCTGGCAGCAGGGACAATGCTTTCGAGTTGATTGGGGAGCGATTGAAACCACTCCGTTTTAAAGACAACCCCCGGGCTTTCCGGATAAATCGCCATATAGAAAACCCCGTTCTCGACAAGATCATGGAAAAAATGGGTCCCAAAAGATAGATCCGGCACCATGTTGCCCATCTGATGGCTGATTTCTGCAACCCCTGCCATATTATTGATTTCTGAAAACTTAACCGGAATTCCCATTTCCGGGCTTTGGGTGCCCCACCGGCCGGGGCCCATCAGCAGTGCGGGAAAATTATCCCCTGCTTTCAGGGATTGATTCAGCTTCCCCACCAGCCTGGCGACGGCGAATTTTTCCGGCGGCGAAAGCGTGGCGTATGCCTGCGGGGAGACAAAGATGATTCTTGAAATCGGCTGCAGGAGGTTGCCCCCCATAAAATTGCCTTCCACCCGGATAATCGTCTGTTCATCGGTAATTTTATCGGGCATGAAGGTTTTATCGGAATCCCCGACGGTTTGAAACGGCCGGCACTGGAGGAGATTGATTCGAAGCTCGCCGGCCCTGTTAAAATTCACCGTAAATTCAATATCCACTGGATTGTCATAGGCCGCCTCGAGCTTCTCGAGGATTTTCCCTATCAAACTGTTGAAACGCGTCTTTTCAAGAAAGGGGTCAAACGTTAAAATCCAGTATTCCCGGGAGGGACGGCCCATCCGCCGCATCTGCTCGGCGGCTTCGGCATCTCGAATGCCGACCAGATCCATATGGGCAATCAGTTGGTTTTCGACCAGGTCCCTAAGGTCGAGGGTTTCCAGTTGGTTTGCCTCGAGGTTGATCAAATCCACCAGGTGCTGGGAGTATTTCCGGATATCCATAATGCCGGCCAGGGGTTTGACCAAGGGGTTGTCCAGGGCGATTATCCGGGGGTAGTCGTTTTGAACCCGGTTGACCGCCCGTGTCCCCAGGCCCAATACGAGGCGGACCATGCCCGCCTTTGCGTCCATCCCTTTTTGCCAGACGAACGGATTATGGGAAAGCCCGACGCCTGCGAGTTCAGGAAAAAAGTAATGCTTGTGATAGGCACCGGACACCCGCTGGATAAGCAGCGCCATTTGTTCATCGCTTTCTTCGAGACCTCTTTGGCGTCTGTAGGCCAAGGCGTCCCGGCTCATGGTGCTGGCATAGACATGGCGCACTGCGTCTATAAAATCTTCGTATCGTTTCTCAGGTGACCCCTGATTGACGCAGAAAAAACTGTCATACTTGCCGGCGAACGCATTGCCGTAGTCATCTTCCAGCAGACTGCTGGAGCGCACGATAATCGGCGACTGGCCGAAATACTCGAGCATCCGCTGAAATTTTTCCGTTATTTCTTCGGCGAAAACCCCGTCAAGCATCTTGTTCTTCAGCTCTGCGGCCTTTGCAAAATAGCCCTCGCTGGTCTTGTGCGCCATAAAAAGCTTCCACCAGCCGTTTTGGACGATATAGGAATAAAAAACATCCGAACCGATGAAAAAAGAGTCGTGCGGTTCAAGGACTTCCTGCCAGTCGAAGCCCTCATCCCGCATCAAAATATTGCGTGAAAGCAGCATGCCCACCGACTTGCCGCCGATAAAACCCGTGCCGATCAGGCGCTCCTTGATCCAAAGGAGATCTTCGAGGCTCATAAACCGTCTGATCAGAGAGAGCATTCGCCTGTTGCGGGAAAGCATGAGACGGCTCAGCTGCTCCACCATGTCCGCTTTTTCTTCCGGCTGCGCCCCGGCCTCCAGCAGATCCTTGGCTTCGATGAACAGACGGTCCCAATAATCCAAATGCCGCTGCGCTGAGGCCGCCTCGTTTCTTGTCAGATCCGAGAGCATTCGGGTGGCATCGACGCTGTTGATGACCGGCACCAGGCTTTCTTCTTCCATGATATGGGGGAAAAACATGGTCGGGGAATAGCGATGCTTGACCTTAATGGGATGGATGCACAACTGCCCCTCATACTTATAGACATCGATCAGCACCTGGGTTATTTCCCGGATGCGCGCAATTGCCTTGAAGGAATGCCGGCGGCGGCAGATGGCAAAATAGGCGATGGTGTTTAGTTCAAAAAGATAGGGGCAGGTGATGAAAAAGAAATCGCCGATCATTAAATCCGTTGCCCACATATGCAGCAGCTCGGAGAGGGAATCGAAAACATAACAGGCATTGCGCCCTTCGCGGGTGATGATACTGTGGACAGCCGCGGAAAAAGCTTCAAATCCGCTTTCAATCGGCAAATGGTATACGGCTACATTTTTCCCTTTTTCAAGAAGCGGCGCGTGGCGGGCAAATCGCATGTATATAACCCGCTCGCCTTTTTCAGCGGCGCTTTTGGCAAAGGGCGTAACGAGGCGCTGGTAATCGTCTATCTCATCAACCTGCCAGACAACGTTATCGCCTCTTCTCAGATGGTCAATAATTGCGTCCAGGCTGGACCATCCGGTGCTGACAACTGATTGGTAAACCATTTAAAGCACAACAGACTTATTCCTAAATTGAGCGTTTCTATTTTTTGAAGGTTTAATTTTTATTTTATTTTCAGGATATTGAATCATTTTCCTTGTATCTGCGGTAAACTTGAAAATCGCTCAATTTAGGTTATTTTTTGTTGATAAAAAAAGGTTCCGTTTGAAATTACTAATGGTGGTCCCAGCGGGACTCGAACCCGCGTTTCCGGCGTGAGAGGCCGGCGTCCTAGGCCACTAGACGATGGGACCATAAGAATGGGAAGGCGGCGGATAAAAAATAATTGTCGTTTAACCGTGCCCAACATTATTGAGAGGCAGGGCGTTTGTCAATTATTTTTTGGGGGTGAGCGGTCCATCCGGACCCCTCGCCTGAACCCGAAAATCAGGTAGATGAGCCATCCGATAAACGGCACCAGTCCGATCAGGTACCAGATCACCTTTTCTTTCAATGTCTTGAAATCCTTGATCGATATATCCACCAGCGCCCACACCGTCAACAACAGGAACGGGATGCACAGGATGATGAACGTGACGGCCCCCTGTGGGTCCATGCTCAGCCTTTCAATTTGTCTGCGATTTTAAGCACCGTATTAACATAATATTTGCTGTGATTATAATGATAGATCACATCCCCGGCCTCTTCTCTGCTCAATCCGGGCTCCCATCCATAGTGCTTCAGATAGTTGGCGATGCTGGCAATGGCATCGCCGTGGTCAAACAGGTCGATACGGCCGTCCCCGTTGCCGTCTTTTGCGAACAGTAAAACATTGCTCGGCATGAACTGTGCGATTCCTAATGCCCCTGCATAGGATCCGGTAATATCGTGTGAGTCAAAATCTTCATTGTCCACATAGCGAATAAAGGCCTTCAACTCCCGGTAGGCCCATTTGGATTTCCGGTCTGCCTTTTTTTCAAATTTTTTCCGGGTGATGTCCACATCATCGGGCAGGTTGTTCCAGAAGCGCTCCCGAACTTCGGGGTCGGTAAGCGCCGCCATTGTGGCCAGCGTATTGATGACCGAGCGGTTGCCGACGTATGCGCCAAGCCGCGTTTCAACCAGTATAATTGCAGTGATGACGGTTTTATCCACACCGTATGCGTTTTCAATTTTTGACAACTTATCCTCATGGGCATTCATATAGTTTCTGGCGGAGCGAATCGATTGCTCAGAGAGGAATTGGTCATAGTTTAGGGTCGATTCCCGGTGTTTGAAATACGCGGACACGCCGTCAATGTCAAAGGCCATGGCGGCGTCGCCAAAAATCCGGTCTATCAGCTCGGCGCTGAAATCATCGTTTATCAGTGCCTGCCGGAGAGCTTTAAAACTGGCCGGGCCGGACTCGGCAGACGCTTTGCTCGGATCGGCGGAAACCGGGAAAGCAAGTAACGAGACAATGATGCAGGTATTTATAGTCAGGGATAATACCAATCTCACGAGTCACCTCCGCTGGGTTGGTTGGTTCTCAGCCAAAGCTCGCCTGAATCCTTTCTATATCACCTAAGCTGAGCGTTTCAAATTTTTAAACTTTTTGTTTCTATATTATTTTAAAGGGCTTAAATCAATTTCCCATTTAACAATCGGAAATCGCTCAGTTTAGGTATCAATTTCTCCGGCTGCTGCCTCAGCATGCTTGCAAATTGCGGGATAGACGTGATAGTTAACTATTTGATGATACTTAATGGGATATTCTCCCGGCTTTCAAGCCATACCCTCAACCTATGAATGCCATTGATTGCCGGGTCTGTCAAACCGGAATCCTGATTATTCGGAAGATATGAAAAAAAATACCCGGATTATATACTGCTGTCAGGAATGTGGCCACCAGAGCCCCAAATGGATGGGCAGGTGCCCGGAATGCGGGGCTTGGGATACACTGGTCGAGGAGAAGCCGCCTGCATCGGATCGGCATGGGAAAAACGACCCTTCCCCGCATACAGCCCCGGTGTCCATTGATTCAGTGACCCTTGATGCGGAATACCGGGTGCTGACAGGCATGCAGGAGTTTGACCGGGTTTTGGGCGGCGGTATTATTGACGGCAGCCTGGTACTAATCGGAGGCGACCCGGGCATCGGGAAATCCACCCTGATTCTTCAGGTTTTAAACGGGTTGGCCCAGGGGCCCCGGAGCGTCCTTTATATATCCGGCGAAGAATCGGTGCGTCAGCTGAAGATGCGGAGCCAGCGGCTGAATACGGCGGCTTCAAACATGCTGGTAGCCTCTGAAATCAATATCGAAATCATCCTTTCGACCGTGGATTCAGTAAAACCGGATGTCCTGGTGATTGATTCCATCCAGACCATGTTTTCTCCGGATGTGGCCTCAGCCCCCGGCAGTGTCAGCCAGGTCCGGGAGGCCACCATGAAACTGATGGCCATGGCCAAGCAGTCCGGCGTGCCGGTTTTTCTGATTGGCCACGTCACAAAGGAGGGTGCCATCGCCGGCCCGCGGCTAATGGAGCATATGGTGGACACGGTGCTTTATTTTGAAGGCGATCAGAACCATGTTTTCCGGATTCTCCGTGCGGTTAAAAACCGGTTCGGGTCGACGAATGAAATCGGGGTGTTTGAAATGAAGGAGGCCGGGCTTGCCGAGGTCCCGAATCCCTCCGCGGTTTTTCTGGCCGAACGGGCGGAGAATGCGGCCGGTTCTGTTGTCACCGCCTGTATGGAGGGGTCTCGTCCGATCCTTGTGGAGCTCCAGGCTTTGATCAGCAGTGCCGGCTTCGGTACGCCCCGTCGTACGGTCCTCGGTTTGGATCACAACCGGGTATCGCTACTGGTGGCGGTGATGGAGAAGAAGCTAGGCTTAAATATGGCCGGCCATGATATCTTCATGAATGTCGCCGGCGGCGTCAAGGTCTCTGAACCGGCTGTGGATCTGGGTATCGCCGCGGCAGTGGCCTCGAGTTTCCTGGATCGTGCGATACCCGATAAAATGATGCTTCTGGGAGAGGTCGGTCTTGCCGGAGAGGTTCGGGGGATTTCCCGGCTCGAGCCCCGCATCAGCGAGATCCGAAAAATGGGATTTACCCGGTGTATCGTGCCCAAGAGCAGCTTGAAGGCGGTGGCAAAAATGGACGGTATAGAGTTGATCGGCATTAACCGGCTCGGCGAAATGATGGATCTCCTGTTCTGAGCCCCTCGTTATATTGTTTGACACGTGATTGATTTCAGGATATGAAACGCCGCAACCCCAAATCCAGACAACAACCTGATTATTATGCGAAACGGGCTAGGCAGGAAAACTTTCCGGCCCGCTCCGTATACAAGCTTCAGGAAATTCAGAAGAAATATCGCCTGATCAAAAAAGGGCACGCCGTGTTGGATCTGGGATGCGCGCCGGGGGCCTGGCTAAAATATACGGCGGACCTCACAGGGGCGCGGGGCCGTGTTGTCGGCATCGACTTAAAGCCGGTGACGGAGAAGCTGCCCCCCCATGTGCGGGTGCTGACCGAAGATGTCATGGGCCTTGCCGAAGATCCGGATAAATGTTCGGCGCTTATCGGGGGCTGGGTCGACGCGGTGTTGAGTGATATGGCGCCGTCCACAACCGGCAAAAAAGATGTGGACGCCGCCCGCTCTTACAACCTGGGCCGGGCGGCGCTTTTAATTGCGGAATCCCTTTTGACGCCGGGCGGGGTTTTTGTCTGTAAAGTATTTCAGGGCGGGGATTTCGAAGAATTCGTCGGTCGTGTGAAATCGAGTTTTGAGGCGTGCCGGATATACAAACCGCAAAGCACGCGAAAAGAAAGCAAAGAAACCTATGTTATCGGTATTGGGAGACGATAGGAGGAGAACTCATGTCAGGACACAGCAAATGGGCAAACATTAAGCGCAAAAAAGGCGCGGAAGACGCGAAACGAGGCAAAGTCTTCACCCGGATTACCAAGGAAATCATCGTTGCCGCACGAATGGGCGGCGGGGATCCCAATGCCAACCCAAGGCTGCGCAATGCGATACAAAACGCCAAAAGCAACAACCTGCCAAAGGATAAAGTGGAACGGGCGATCAAAAAAGGCACTGGTGAGCTTGAAGGGGTCAACTATGAAGAGACCAGCTATGAAGGCTACGGGCCCGGCGGCGCCGCCGTGATGGTGGAATCCCTGACGGACAATAAGAACCGGACTGTTTCCGATATCCGGAATATTTTCAGCAAGCACGGCGGAAAGCTGGGGGAAAACGGATGCGTGGACTGGATGTTTGATAAGAAGGGCTGGATTGCGGTTAAAAAAACCGATGTGGATGAAGAGACCCTTATGAGCGCAGCGCTGGACGCCGGCGCCGAGGATATTCGCGAGGAAGACCAGAACAACTATGAGATCATTACCTCCCCGGATGCGTTTGAAGACGTAAAGGCCGCGCTGGACGAGGCGGGAATCCCCTATGAGAATGCGGAGGTCAGCATGCTGCCCCAGACCTACATCAACCTGAGCGGCAAGGAGGCGGAGCAGATGTATCGGTTAATGGATGCCCTGGATGATAATGATGATGTGCAGAAGGTCTACACCAATGCGGATATTCCGGAGGATGTGATCGCGGAGATGCAGTAGGAAGAGAGAAGGGGAAAGGTCAGGGCCTTTCGCTATTGCCCCTGCGAAGAGCGTAAGCGACGAGGAATCTTATAAAAATATTTTTGGCTGCCGATCGAAATGACAGCCATTAGAGTTCAATCATTTTCTGAACCGCTTGCATGGCGGGCTCCCGTATGTGCTCGGGGACCTTCACCTCGCCGGTGAGCTTTTCAAGGCTGGTTGCCACATCATCCAACCGGATTTTTTTCATATCCGTGCATAAAAGGGATTCGGATGCCGCAACGAATTGTTTTTCCGGCGAGGCCTTTTGCAGGGGATAGAGCAGGCCGATTTCCGTTCCCACGATAAGGGTCTCGGCCCTGGAGGCTTTGGCATATTTTAGCATGCCCGATGTGCTGGCCACAGCGTCGGCCATTTCCAAAACCTCGCGCCGGCATTCCGGATGGGCCATAAAAAGCGCGTCCGGGTACTCCTGGCGCCGGCGGGTTACCTCCTCAGGGGTCAGCCGGTCGTGATAGGGGCAGTAGCCGTCCCATGCATAGATGGTTTTATCGGTCTTTGTCGCCGTGTACCGGGCAAGATTGCGGTCCGGCACCATGAGGATCTCCTGCGAAGAAAGGCTGTTTGCCACTTTTACGGAATTGGCCGATGTGCAGCAGATCGTTGACATGGCTTTGACCGCGGCGGTGGAATTGACGTAAGTGACCACGGGCATATCCGGGGATTCCTTGATCCGGGCGGATAGCTGCTGCGGGGTGACCATATCGGCCATGGGACAGCCGGCGCTTTTATCCGGCAGAAGTACGGTTTTATCCGGACAGAGGATGGATGCGCTCTCAGCCATGAATTGGACGCCGCAGAACACAATGACCGCCGCCTCCGTTTTTGAAGCCTGAATGCTCAGCTCCAGGGAGTCCCCACACAGATCGGCGATATCCTGGATTTCCGGGGGCTGGTAATTGTGCACAAGAATAATGGCGTTTCTCTCGGTTTTAAGCCTTTGAACGGTTTCGGCTGGAGTCTCTTGCATAGCTATGCTCGCATCCTGTCTGTCCGCTATTGCTCCAGTTGAACCACATCCGCGCCCGGGGGGATCTCGAACTGGAATTTCGCGTCCTTGATGGTGTCTTTGAATTCGACATTGTTGAATTCGATCAGGGTTTCATCGCCGTAGGCGTTACGGGTGGAAACCTTGTCTACGATGAATGTCTTACGATTTATGTTCAGGAATATCTTGGATATATCCAGCTCTTTTTTCCTGGGGATGAGTTTCAGGGTATAATGGCCGGGCTGTTTGGCAGGGACTTTTTCGACCGTGAACGCTTTTTTTATGAGCTGGATGTTGGAGAGAAAGCTTGCGCCCTTGCCGTTTCCGAAATAGGTGAGGGCGTCGCCGACAATCACTTGGTTGTCCGCCGGCCGGTGAATCCAAAGGGTCTCGCCGTCCGTGATGATGGCGTGCGCATCCGGTGTGTCGTAGGCCCACCGCATCATTCCGGGATGCTTGAACCACACCCGCCCCGTGGCGGTATCGGTTATATCCATGGCCTCAAGGGTCGATTGCTGAACAAAGTCAGCCGCTATATTCGTCCCGCCGTATCGGGATTCAAGCTTCGCAATAATTTCGTTTTTTGCCATGCCGGTGTCTGATTCCGATGGTTGTTGGCAGAAACCGGCTGCCGTAGCGGAGAGCAGCAGCAGGGCGTAAACGGCTGTTAGGCCTAAATATCGCATAGACATAGACTCCAATGATGATATATCCGGATTAAATAAACAATTTTCCTATCACAATGGGACAGGCATGTAAATAAATCGCTTTTTACGAAGCCATCAAATTTCAAATCTCAAAAAACAAACAATACCCAAATTCCAATGACCAAAATTCAAAACAACGGGACATTCGACAAAAGGGGGTTGTTTTAAAAATTGGGATTTAATCTTGGCCCTTAAACCTTGGACCTTAAACCTTGCATCTTTCCCCTTTCCCCTTAAGGCAACTATGGCTGAAAAGCGGCGGGGCATCTGTTGTGAGTAAACGTAGTTAATATATAAACTTCTGATTTCTTAATAAAATTATATAAAACAAATGCTCAGAATTTTCTTGACACGCTTTTGGTATTCTTGTATTAAATATTTTTTTAATTTTTGTAATTGATGGTTTTGTAAAAAGTCTAATATTTGTGTTGCGCTTCCGTCCCCCGTAATTTCACGTACAGCTAAGTACGCTGCATTAGAGGGGATTTGCGCGCCCCCGGATCTTAGCTGGGGCTTGAACTTTTTACTTTGCCATCCCAAAATCGACTTTTTATGAGATTGTCTGTAATTGGTTTTAACATTTTGGATGTTGTGAGTCTAATCTTAGTCAGGAGGTTATTATGAGAAGAATTGAGAAGGCGGCCGTAATCGGTTCCGGCATTATGGGGGGTGGGATCGCCGCCCTGCTGGCCAGTGCCGGAATCCCTACACTTCTTTTGGATATCGTTCCTTTCGATTTAAAAGATGAGGAAAAGAATGATCCGAAAGCCAGAAACCGGATCGTCCAGGGCGGCCTGGACGGGGCGGTAAAAGCGAAACCCCCGTTGTTCATGGATAAGAAAAAAGATGTGGATCTTATCAGCATCGGCAACCTTGAAGACGATTTGGATAAGCTAAAGGAGTGTGACTGGATCGTTGAGGTCGTCGTGGAAAAACTCGAGATCAAGCAGGACCTGTTCAAAAAGGTCGACGGCGTCCGCAAGCAGGGAGCCATTGTAAGCTCCAACACTTCCGGTATCCCCCTGCAGCAGATGTCCAAAGATCTAAGCGACGATATGCGCCAGCATTTTCTGGGCACCCACTTTTTCAATCCCGTGCGCTATATGCATCTGCTGGAGATCATCCCCGGCCCGGAGACCCTTCCGGAAGTCTTGAATTTCATGGCCGATTTCGGCGAGAAATTTTTGGGTAAAGGCATCGTGTGGGCCAAAGATACCCCCAATTTTGTCGGCAACCGTATCGGCGTCCAAAATATCGGAAAAGCCATGCAGGCCATGCTGGATCATGGGCTTTCCATCCCGGAGGTGGACGCCCTTTTCGGTCCGCCCATGGGCCGCCCCAAAACGGCGGTGTTCAAAACCTCCGACCTGGTCGGGCTGGACACCATGAAGCACGTGGCCGATAACTGCTATAATATGTGCCCGGAGGATGAAAACCGGGAGACCATGGCGGTTCCGGAATTCGTCAAGAAAATGGTGGAAGAAAAAAATCTTCTCGGCAATAAAACAAAGGCCGGTTTTTATACCAAGGAGGTAACTCCCGAATTCAAGCAGATTCGAAAAGTCATCAATCCCGATACGCTTGAATATGAGGAGTATGGAAAGGCCGAATTCCCCTGCCTGCAGGAGGCCAAGAAAAAAGAAGATCTGTCCGAAAAAATGCGGGCGATCGTATACGGCGACGACAAAGGCGCCAAATACGCATGGGATGTGGTCTCAAACGGTTTGATCTATTGTGCCAACCGGATCCCGGAAATATCGGATACCATCGTTGATATCGATAACGCCATGAAATGGGGATATAACTGGGAACTGGGGCCGTTTGAAACCTGGGACGCCATCGGGGTGAAAGAATCCGTTGAAAAAATGGAGGCCGATGGGCTGAGCGTTCCGAACAATATCAAGGAAATGCTGAACTCCGGCGCCACGAGTTTCTATAAACTGGAGGGCGGCACGAAGATGTTCTTTGATTTCGCCTCGAACAGTTATAAATCGGTGCCGATGAGCGACAAACAAATTATACTGGCCGATCTCCGGGCCAACAACAAGGTGGTCAAAACCGTCGCCTCATGCTCCCTCATTGATTTGGGCGACGGCGTCTTCGACCTGGAATTCCATTCCAAAATGAATGCCATCAACAATGAAATGGTCGAGTTCATGGCGGAAGCCGGGGAATATGTCAGGCAAAATGGCGTCGGTATGGTCATTGGTAACCAGGCAACCGGCATGCCGGCTCCGTTTTCAGCCGGCGGCGATCTGGCCTTTATGCTGGGCTGTGCCAAGGAGGGCAATTTCAATGAGATCGATAAATTCATCCGGACCGTGCATACGGGCATTATGAGCACCAAATATGCGCCGTTTCCGGTTGTTGCAGCCCCCTTCGGCCTGGCTTTGGGCGGTGGCTGCGAAGTCTGTATGTCCGCGGACAAGATGGTTGCCAATGCGGATCTGTTCATGGGGCTTGTTGAGATTGGCGCCGGTCTGGTCCCGGGTGGCTGCGGAATGATCCATCTGTGGCGCAATTTTATCGAATCCAAGCCGGATGTCGCCACTATAACGGATTATGCCGGCTTCTTTACCCAGGCATTCATGAATGTCGCCCAGGCAAAAGTTTCCAATTCGGCAGCGGATGCCCGCAACAAGGGTTACCTCCGTCCCACCGACCGGATCGTGTTCAACAAGGACAACCTGATCGGTGAGGCCAAGAAAGAGGTCCTGAAAATGGTGGATGATGGCTATGTCCCGCCAAGAAAGGTAAAACGGCCCGTGTTCGGTCGGGAGGCTCAAGGCATGATCTGGTCTGAGATGCTTAATATGAAGGTCGGCGGCTACATCACGCCGCACATGGAAACAATTGCGAAGAGAGCCGCTTACTGTATGTCCGGCGGTGATGTGATCCAGGGGACGCAGGTCAGTGAGGAACACTTGATGACTCTGGAACGAGAGGCTTTTGTGGATCTGTGGAAAACGGAAAATACACAAAAGATGGCCGAACATATGATGAACACAGGCAAGCCCTTGATGCTGTAAAAAAAATCCAAAACGGAAATTTTAGGAGGATATACAGATGAGAGAAGCATATATTGTAACCTCGTTGAGAACGCCTGGCTGTCGACGCAGAAAAGGGGCGTTTGCCCAGACGCGTCCGGAAAATCTTTTGAAAACGGTTATTGATGCCGTTATGGAAAGAACGCCGAATGTGGAGAAAAAGGATGTAGAGGATGTCCTGCTCGGCTGCGCATTCCCGGAGGCCGAACAGGGGCTGAATATCGGCCGTGTGATGGCCCAGATGTGCGGATTCCCGGATGCCACATGCGGCGCCACCGTTAACCGGTTCTGCTCCTCCGGTCTGGAAGCCATTGCGCTGCAGGCCATGCGCATTAAATCCGGCTGGTGCGACGTCGCCCTCGGCGGCGGCATTGAATCCATGACCATCGTTCCCATGGGCGGCAACATGCCGCGCCCCCATCCGGATTGGGCAAAGGAGAATTCGGATGTCTATATTTCCATGGGCGCCACGGCTGAGAACGTGGCCAATCGCTATAATATTACCCGGGAAATGCAGGATGAGTTCGGTTACCATTCCCAGATGAAGGCGATAAACGCCAAGAAGAACGGTCTGTACAAGGAGCTCGTCCCCACGCCGGCCGTTAAGTATGTGGAGAAGGAAGACAAAAGTTGGGAGCAGAAAACCTGGCTGCAGGATTTTGACGACGGGATCCGGGAAGCCACCACCATGGAGGGGATGGCCAAGCTAAAACCCGCATTTGCGGCAAACGGCTCGGTTACGGCGGCCAATTCCTCCCAGACCACTGACGGCGCTGCGGTAACACTGGTGATGAGCGAGGAGGCGGTGAAGAAGTTTGATGTCAAGCCGATCGCCAAGCTTAAATACTATACGGTTGCGGGTGTTCGCGCCGATGAGATGGGCGTGGGACCGGCCTATGCCATTCCCAAGGTGCTAAAAATGGCGGATATGAAGATCGACGATTTCGGCGTGATCGAAGTCAACGAGGCCTTCGCCTCGCAGTGCATCTACTGCCTGCAGCAGCTGGGTCTTTATGACAAGAGAGAACAGTGGCTGTCAGATAGTGACAAGCGTCGCATCAATGTCAACGGCGGCGCCATTGCCCTGGGCCACCCCTTGGGCTGCACGGGCGCCAAACTCTGCGCCCAGGTGATGACCGAAATGCAGGAGCGGGGCGCCAAATATGGCCTCGAATCCATGTGCATTGGCGGCGGCATGGGTGCTGCGGCCATTTTTGAGCTGTGTGAATAGCAAGTCTTTATTTTTTATCGTGTATAAAAAAGGCCGTCCATCGGGCGGCCTTTTTTATTTGCCATTCCAGGATCGCCGTGGGGGCTATCCGCTTTTCCAGAACCAGGGGAATTTCTTTCGGGGCGGATTTTTGATGATCATCACCGGAATCTCTTTCTCCATGAGCCGGAAGGATTCAAAAATATTGCCCAAAAGTGAGGTGACCGTTGCCGTATCCCCTTGAGCCCCGACGATGATCAGCCGGCTGTTTTTTTCTATCGCCACTTGATAAATATTTTCGGCTTCGCCGGCGAGCTCATTGCCGGACTCGATCCGGCAGGGGAAGGCCTCCGGCGACAGGCCGTAGTTTTTTAAAAAATTTTGATACGTTTTTTGGGCCTGCTGCTGATGATGACTGGCGCTGCGTTCCGTAGTGGCCGGAAAGTATGCCCGGCTCGGATCGGAAACAAAATAGCAGGCCATTTTCACGCCCCATGTTCGGGATAGGTCCAGGGCCCGTTCGAATGCCCTGACGGATTCGCTGGAAAAATCAACGGCGCACAGGATGGGATCAATCGTTTTTTCAGCAGTTTGGGGTACAAACAGGATGTCGCTCGACGCCTCTGCGGCAATCTTATGACCGTAGCGGGCCTGTCGGTTTTCCCCGGATTTCTGGCCGATTAATGTGATATCCACTTCGTTTGCCTTGATATATTCGATGATCTCCCGGGTCGCATCCTCATAGCCGACCTGAGTATCAATTTTCCAATCGATCTCTTCTTCAAAATGCCGGTCCACAGATCGGTGCATTTCATCCCGGATGATTTCATTCAACTCGGTTTCTATATCCGGAAAATCCCTGTTCCCCCGGTTTGGCAGATCGTAGGCCTGGATGGCGTGGAAAAAAATGACTCTATGGGCGGACAGGGCTTTGGCCATGAATGCGGCGTAGCTGATCACATAGGTGTCAATGTCGGTTAAATCCAGGCAGACCAGAATGCTTCGAACCGGCTCTAATGTTGGGACATTGGTTTCTGTTGGCATAATAACCCTACTTTTAAGCTTTTGACTCCCCCCCGCCCTCGTCGGGAAAGGCCTTTTCTCCGGAACCCTTCCGGGTTTCCTTCTGATTGAGCAGCCGCTGGATCAAATCCTCATAGGATTCCCTTTCAACCGTCTTGGCCCGCAATTCTTCAGTCTCGTATTCCTCTTTCAATCCTTTCCAGAGGCTGTAGCCCATTATGAGCAATAATAGGGCAAAAGGCAAGCCCGTGGTAATGGAGGCGGTTTGAAGGGCGGCCAGACCGCCGCCGATGAGGAGTACGGCGGCTACTGCGCCTTCCATTGACGCCCAGAAGACCCGTTGCCCTACTGGGGAATTCAGCTTGCCGCCCGATGTGAACGCATCGACGACCAGGGAACCGGAGTCGGAGGATGTGATAAAAAAGCTGATTACCAGAACTATCGCGGCAAAATTGGTGATCTGAGAAAAGGGGAACTGACCCAACAGGTAATAGATGGCCACTGCCACATTCTCTTTGACCGGATCGGCGATAGAGCCGATATTCTCCATTTCGATAAACAGGGCGGAGCCCCCGAACGCCGTTATCCACAAAAAGGTCAGCAGCGACGGAATGATCAGTACGCTCAAAACAAACTCCCGGACGGTACGGCCTTTTGATATCCGGGCGATAAACATGCCCACAAACGGGGACCAGGAAATCCACCAGGCCCAATAAAAGACCGTCCAGTTATTCTGCCAGCTGCTGTCCTGATAGCTTTCCGTCCAGAAGGCCGTACTGAAAAAATCCTCCATATAGGCGCCCAGGTTCTGGACAAAGGAGTCCATTATTAAAACGCTCGGGCCCAGAATCAGTAAGAACACAAGCAATAGGCCGCCCAGGTTGATGTTCATCTCACTGAGGCGTTTGACCCCGTGATCGAGTCCTGAAACCACGGAGAGGGTGGCGGCAAACGTAATGATCGCCACGAGCAGTACCTGGATGGTGGTATTGTCCGGCACCCCGAACAGATGGTTAAGCCCGGCGTTGACCTGCTGCACGCCAAATCCCAGGGAGGTGGCCAGGCCGAACAGCGTGGAGAGAACGGCCAGCACATCGATGACATCCCCCCACAATCCATGGACCCGGTCCCCCAGCAGGGGGTAAAAAATCGACCGGATGGCCAGGGGGAGCTTCCGGTTGAACGCAAAAAAGGCCAGCGCCATGCCGACCAGGGCATATATCCCCCAAGGGTGGAGGCCCCAGTGCAAAAATGTCGTTTTCATGGCCACCTTTGCGGCTTCAATCGGGGAGCCGCCGCCATAGGGGGGCTCCATAAAATGATAAATCGGTTCGGCAACGCTCCAGAATAGGATGCCGATGCCCATCCCGGCGCTAAAGAGCATGGAAAACCATGAAATTCGGGAGAAATCGGGCACCGCGTTTTTGCCGCCAAGCCGAATATTCCCCACCCGGCTGAAGGCGATAAAGACCATGAGAAAGAGGTAGAGATTGACCGCAATCACCAGAAACCAGCCAAAGTTATTGGATATAAAGCTTTGCATGGCTGAGAATACGCTCTCCATCGGCCCGCCCACAATGAGGGTGACAGCAATAAATAGCACCGCCAGTATCGCGGATGGCCAAAAGACCGGCGGATGAATATCAAAATAACGGTTTCGGGATGTTTGGGGGGATTCCGACGCTTTCGGTTTATCGGTCATGAGAATCTATCCTGTGCGTCAACAATTTACCAATGCCTGATTATCAAACTGGAGCGGCTATATCCATAACAGGTCAAATATAGTCGATTATGGCGGATGCCGCAACCCTAAAAACATGCCGGCCGCCGATCAGTAAGCGGATGAGCCGGTCTTGAAAAAAAAATCGTCTGCTATGGCGGCATCAATTATTTGACTCCGGTAAAATGCCCTTTATAATAATTTAAAGCACATTTTAGCCTTGGCTGATTGAGAGAGTCTGCGTATGTACGCTCAGTTCAACAATTTTTTGGAGGATATTTCCGATCCCGTCTATCTGATGGATCCGGAAGGCGCCATTTATTATTTGAATGATGCGGCTCGCGGCGTAATGGGGCTGGGCCGGGAGGAAAAGTCGACAGGTTTTACCCTGTCGGATTGCCATCCGAAGCAAGTGGAAGAGATGATCCGGGAGGAAGCCATTCCGTTTGCCATTGAGAACGGCCGTTGGCGGGGCAAGAGTGTGCTGATGACACGGCACGGCATGGAACTGCCCGTGCGTCAGATTATAAATGTGCAGCGCACCTCATTGGGCGGAATTGCGCACCTATCGTCGATTTTTAAGGCGGATATCGATGAATATTTTGGAAAAGCCCGTCAAATTGATCGCCTGACGCAGCTGGAAACCCTGATCCGTTTGTCAAAACACGTACTAGAGGAAAACAAACGCAGAGAAGTCATTCATCGGGTGGTCTCAGCGGCCTGTGAATTGGCAAAGGGCAATATTTGCGTATTCTGCAACATTTATCCGAACGGTGAAGTCTCCATCGAGAGCACGTCCGATGAGGGGGCCATTGATGCCGGTTTGATGGCCGATGTCCGTAACCTACTATCAGCCCCGCAGTTCGTGGAAGTTTTGAGCCGCCGGAAATCCCTCTGCCTGGCTTCAGACGATTTCTCCGGCTATATCGAAAGAAGCCCCGGATCGTCTGGAAGTGCCCGGTTAAACCGGCTGAGATACCTTATCTGTGCCCGGCTCATCGAAGCCCCGGGGCAGGTGCCGGCGGCGATCCTGGTCGGTAACTCGGATAACGTGGCATTCACTTCTGAAGATGAGGCCATGTTGATCCACCTGACCGCCTTTACCGAACTGGCATTGCGCCATATCGCGGCCCACCGGGAGGCCAGACGACAGTCCAGGGAAATGGAGCTGATTTTTACCAACCTGAAGGAAGCGGTGATGGTCTGTGGGGCCGATGGCTCTCCGATAATGGCCAATCCGGCCTGCATTGGCTCCCTGGGATTTGACCCCAAGGGCGGCTCCTGCCGTGATATTGCCCGACAGATGCGGCTGCAGCATCCAGACGGGTTCCGGGTTTTTGCCGATGAGATGCCCTATGCCCGAGCGCTGCGGGGGGAGACTGTGCTGGATGAGCGCTATTACGGATATGATGATAACGACAATCCGCTTGTCTTTGTGGTCTCATCTACGCCTTTATACCGGGGCGATGAAGTCATAGGGGCGGTAACGGTGTGGCGGGATGAAACCGACCTGGAGCGTCTGACGGAGCAGTTGATAGCCGATCAATCCGCATTGCAGACCATCATCCAAAGTGCGCCTGAGGGGATTGTGGTTGTTGATAAGGAATGCCGGATTACCATGGCCAACCCCACGGCGGTCCAGCTGTATGGACGGGAGGTGCCCTACGGCCAGTCGTTTGTTTCCCATAGCGGGCTAAAATTTATCTATCCGGACGGCGTGCCTTATGATCCCCGGGATCTGCCGTTGTCCCGCTCCGTATTCAACGGAGAAGTGCTGATCGACCAGGAACTCGCTCTTTCGCTGCCAAATGGAAACATAAGGTATCTCTCGGTGAATACGACGCCCATAAAAAACCAGACAGATGAGATCATCGGCGGCGTTGGGGTATTTCACGATGTCACCCAGCGGCGCAGTGAAAAAATACGGCTTCAGCAGGACAGGGACCAGCTTGAAAGACGGGTCGCCGAGCGAACGGTGGAGCTGGAGAAGCTGGTCGAGACCCTGAATACGGAAATCGAAGAGCGCAAGCGGGTTGAACAGAAGCTTCGGAAGTCGCAGGAGGAAATTTTGCTGATGTCCAGACGCACCCTTGAGGCGATCGAGGCGGATAAACAGACGGTGGCCAAGGAGCTGCACGACAGTATCGGCGCCAGCCTGGCGGCCATAAAGTTTAGCTTGGAAGAACAGCTGTCGGCTATGAAGCCGCAACCGAATGTGGAAACGGAGTCTCTTGAAAAGATCGTTTCCTATCTCATGTATACCATCAAGGAAACCAAGCGGATATCGGCCGCCTTGCGACCGACAACGCTTGATAATCTGGGCCTGCTGGCCACCATTGACTGGTTTTCCAGGGAATTCGAGGGGGTCTACAAAGAGATTAGGGTCACGCATGATATTTCTCTACAGGAGTCCGAGTTGTCGGATGCGATGAAGATCGTCATCTACCGGATTCTTCAGGAATCCATGAATAATGCCGCCAAGCACGCCAATGCGTCGAATATCCATTTTATCTTGGCCAAGCATAACAGGGGGGTCCAGATGACTGTGAAAGACGACGGCTGCGGATTTGAGCCGCAGTCCGAGCTTTTTGCCGCCGATCCTTTAAGCGGCCACGGCATTGAAGGGATGCGGGAGCGGGCCGAGCTTTGCGGCGGTCGGTTCGAAATCGACTCCAGCCGGGGCCAGGGAACAAAAATCACGGTAACCTTGCCGTTTTGAGGGGAAACAGGGACATGGTGGGGGGCGGCTGTATGGCAAAAATACATGAAAACCCCTATAACGCTCCCGGTATTTTACCGTTATATTAAAATTATGACCTAAATTGGGCGAATTAGCCATCTATGGATGGGAACTATCTAATGTGTATAGGGTCGAACGGGGTTCTTGACGCGCTATGGCACTATCAAAAAGTGAAATTCAAAAGGAAATGATCGAGGTATGGCGGCGTTACATTAAGCAGATGGAACGGTCGCTTTCCCGGCTCGAACAGGAAATTCGGCAGGGGCAGACGAACCCCGGCGGTTTACGCAGGGAATGGCTGCAGCATGTGGACTGTGTGATCGAGGAGATCGACAATGTAATATTTTCCATCGGTGAGCCCAAATATGCCAATGGAGATGATGCCGAACTAATTAGAAATTTAAAAAGACGGGTCTATAAGTTCAGCAGCCAGCTGCATGAAATCAGGAAACGCTCAGATGAGGCGAAAGCGAGAGATGACAGCTACTCTTTTTGAATCAGCCCCTGATCAATGGCAAAGGCGGTCAATGCGGCGGCGTTATGGAGATCGAGCTTTTGCATGATATTGGCGCGGTGTTTCTCCACTGTTTTCCCGCTAATGTTTAAGAACCCGCCAATTTGTTTATTGGTATAGCCTTCCGAAAGCAGTTTCAAAACTTCCCGTTCCCGGTGGGTAAGACTTTCCCAGGAGGACTTTGATTTGATCTTTTTATGTCCCTGGAGGTAGCCCTCCATGACATTCTCTGAAATCCCCGGGCTGATGTAGGTCTTCCCGTTTAAAACGCTGTTTATGGCAAGCAGCAGTTCATCGCGGCTGGCGTCTTTGATGCAGTAGCCGTTCGCCCCGGCCTCAAATGTTTCGATGACATACTGGTCGGATTCGTGGATGGTCAGTACCAGGATCCGCATATCCGGAAACAGGCGTCGGAGCTCCTTGATTACACTGATGCCGCTTAAGCGGGGCATGGAAAGGTCCAGTAGCAGAAGGTCGGGCTGTTTTTTTTTGATCGAATTGATGGCTTCCAGGCCGTCACTGGCTTCGCCGATAACCTCGAGCCCTTCTTTTGACGCGAGCATGGCTTTCAGGCCGTCCCTAAACAGCTGATGGTCTTCTGCAATAAAAACGGTTTCTTTATTTTCCATAGTCTCTGCCAAAAAACGGCTCAAGGGCCAATGTCATCCTCTTTTCCCTTGTACTTTTTACGAAACCCTTAAATTTGACAGTCTCGTAAAAAGTCAGTTTAGAGATGGCAAAGTAAAAAGTTCAAGATCAAGGCGCACAAAATCCCGAGGAATGCAGCGTACTTAGCTGTACGTGAAATTCCGAGGGATGGAAGCGCAACACAGATATTGGACTTTTTACAAAGCCATTAAATTTATAATAAAAAGTTTGCCCATTGTAAATAAAAATTTGCCCAAGTAAGGCAAATTATAGGAAAATATCAAACTCCGGGGGGATCTTCAGGGGGCTTTGGGGAAAAAATAAAAAGGGCGGCTTTTTGCGCCGCCCTAAATGGATTGCAATTAAATCTTGGGCTATGAGGCCATATCGCTTTGGGCCAGTTCTTCGTAGTCGGGCAGCTCTTTTTTGATATAATCCTTTATTTTCAGCAGGATTTCACGCTCGATCTGGCGGACCCGTTCTCTGGAGATGCCCAGAAAATTACCGATTTCCTGGAGGGTCTGGGGGGTTTCAGAATAAATTCGCTTGTCGAAAATATTTTTTTCCCGATATGTCATGGTTTTTCGAAACTGCCCGATTTTCTTGCGGAGCATGTCGGACATTTGTTTTTTTGAAACCTGCTCCTCCGTGGATTCATCGTCGGATTCCAGGACCTCGAGCCATTCCGTATTCGATTCCGTATTCAGGGGCGCATCAAGAAATACGTTGCTGCTGTGAAGCCGCTGATCCATATCAGTAATGTCGTTTTCCGAAACACCGCAATTTTGCGCCAGCCGGGCGGGTGTGGGGTCGATACCCTGGCTGGCGAGCTTGTCTTTCTCCTGGCGGAGTTTGAAGAAAAGCTTTCGCTGGCCTTCTGTGGTCACGATTTTGACCACCCGGAAGTTATCCTGAATATATTTGAGAATATAGGCTTTTATCCAGAACGCGGCATAGTACGAAAATTTGACGTTGCGGTTCGGATCGTATTTCTGTGCCGCCCGGAGGAGACCGATATTTCCCTCCTGGATCAAATCGTTCATGTTGTGCTTCCAGAATCTCTGGAACTTCATGGCGATTTTCACGACAAGCCGCAAATTGCAGACCACAAGCTGATAAACCGCCGCCTGATCGCCGTTTTCCTGGACCCGCCGGGCCAGACTGATTTCCTCTTCGCGGGTCAAAAGGTGGTGTTTGCGGATATCAAACATATACCGCTGAAGCGCATCTGAACTGGCTGCAGCTGTCGTCTTTTTTTCCTTTGTTCCCTCATCCTCGGTCTCTTTTGGCCCAACACCTGGCACCGATGAGGCGGCCGTCAGGTTCAACTCAGGGGTTTCGGTTTTCGTCGTTTCAGTAAACATTTTACCTCTTCCTTTCATATTGACGGTTCTGATTCCACCCAACAGCTATTCCCAAAATTATCAGGATAGGGCATCCTGAGAAATTTTTCCGAATTTTGATATCACTATATTTGGTTTTGGGTGGCATGTGTATTGGGGAAAGGATGTATTTTATGCTTCGGGGGTATGTAGTCTTTGCAGAAAAAACCAGCACCCTCCGAAGCCGAATGTCGGGTTAGCTCTTTTTTCAAAAATAAAAATCGAATAGGGGGATATCAAACCGGCTGGGCAGTCAATTCTTGTGTTTAAAAATCCAACATATGGCGTTGAAATCCTCGACACATATAACCTTTTGTAATTATAATTATAAATTTTTAAACAGGTTAAAAACGGGTCGGGTGTGGTAAATAACCACAAAATGCGAATCGCCGCATGCGGAGGAATCGCCCTTTGTCAAAATTTTATACTATAATTTTGATGGCTTCGTAAAAAGCGGTTTATTCCGCCACGGCGGTATTTTTGCAGAAAGTAACTCTAAAAAACATCCGCATCGTCATTTCGAGCGGCAGCGAGAAATCTTGAACAATCAAGATGCCTCGTCGCTTTTGCTCCTCAAAATGACAGAGAGCTAAGCTTCTGGAATATTAATATATATTTTCAAGTTACTTAGAAGTCCAATATCTGTGCGGCCCTTCCGTCCCCCGGAATTTCACGTACGGCTAAATATGCTGTATTCCTCGGGATTTGCGCGTCCCCGGATCTTAAACGGGGCTTGAACTTTTTCTTTGCCATCCCAAAATCGACTTTTTACAAGCCTGTCAATTTTAATGAGTTAAACCTATACCCCGTTATTTGGCATCGGTTTTGCTGTTTATATAGACAGATGAAAACCGACCACTAAAAGAAGGGGGTGAAAACATGGCACGACATGAAACCAAAAATGGTGTGGCCGGCTTCCAGGTGGTTGAAGACGCATGTATCTGGATGAAAGCCGGCGTGATTAGTTTCCGGAAGTGCGACAATGACTATGATTGTGCGACTTGCCCATTTGATCGGGCCATGCGGCGAAGCATGAAGAAGCATAGCGGGGACAAAGGCGCGGAAAAGGCGTTGAGCTATGCAGAGCAGCTGAAAAAACAGTATGGCGGCGCCAAACGGCCCTGCCGGCATGCATTGACAGGTCGTGTGGATGCTCCGAAGATCTGTACCAATAATTACGCGTGCGGCAGCTGCGCCTATGACCAAATGCTTGATGATATGGATTTGATTGACGATATCACGCCTCCCGCCTACCGAATGGTTGCCGGTTATCGGCTGGCGGATTCATACTATTACCATATGGGCCATACCTGGGCCCGGTTCGAGCATGGCGGGCGAACCCGGATCGGTTTTGACGACTTTTTCGGCAAACTGTTCGGCGTACCGGAGAAAATCGAACTGCCGCCGCTGGGGGCTAAAATCAGCCAGGGTGAGCAGGGGATTTCATTTTTCCGGGATAATCATGGGGCCGGCGTTTTGGCCCCGGTGACGGGCCGTGTGCTGGCCGTCAATCATAACGTCAGGGAACATCCCGAAATCAGCCATGAGGATCCCTATCAGAGCGGCTGGCTGTTTATCCTGGAGCCGGACATGCCCAAACGCAATCTTAAACAACTGCTCTTCGGCCGGGAATGTGAGGAATGGATTGAACAGGAACAGCATCAGCTGCTCGAGTTGATCAGCCCGAAATATCGGAGTCTGGCGGCAACCGGCGGGAAACCGGTGGACGATTTGTTCGGCAATATTCCGGAAATTGGTTGGGACCGCCTGGTTCGGAGCTTCCTGCGGACGGAACCGAGGTAGGCATCAGCCATCGGGCCCGATTGATGCCAGCGCCGGACGACGGGGGCCGTCCAGAAAATTCCGGCAAGCGGGGCAGTAGTTTAACTCAATGGCGTCCAGGGTCTCGATAGTGCCTGAAAAATGCATCAGGCAATGGCTATCCCGGCAGTGGAAAAGGTTGAACAGATGCCCGAGTTCATGGAGCGCGACTTTTGCGCTACGCTCATAAAATTCTGCCTCGGATGAGCGGGTACCGTTGTTGCGGTATTGAAGCCGGGATAATGAGATAACCGCATGATCCCCGCCTTGTTGGGCCTCCCCCAATACATGCGTAAAAATCGGTACGAACAGATCCGCCTCAACCAGTCCGAGAATTTTTGTGCAATCCGCAAATGCGCAGCTCTCAAGGTGCTGAATGATCTTGCCGGCATCATATTGAAGCCGTTTTTCGTCAAGGCATGCCTGCGGCAGGCCCTGGGCGGGCAAACAGCATGTGGGCAGATTCAAGTAGCCCAATATATGGCCGGATATAACTTTTAAAACCATTTCGGGAATCCGACCGATAGCCACAAGGCCCACCGTGTGTTTTTCTCGATCCTTTATCAATTTTCTTTGCCATCCTAAAATCGACTTCTAAGTAATTTGAAAATATATATTAATATTCCAGAAGCTTAGCTCTCTGTCATTCCGAGGAGCGAAAGCGACGCGGCATCTTGTTTGTTAAAGATTTCTCGCTGCCGCTCGAAATGACAAAATTGGATGAATCGTCTCAGTGCCTCTAACCTGTCGCAAAAGTTCCTAACTGCAAAAATAGCGCGCCAGCGTAATAAATCGCTTCCAAGGAACTCGACAATATTTAATATTATCTTAGAAGCTTCCGCTGCTGTCATTCCGAGAAACGAAAGTGACGAGGAATCTTGATTGTTAAAGATTTCTCGCTACCGCTCGAAATGACAATGCG
>Ga0209925_1000107_pt1 | contig 40766 bp, 37 predicted proteins | sample SalPonR2_A_D1_MG_FD_185702 | JGI IMG/M metagenome (GOLD analysis project Ga0209925, IMG submission 185702) | Salt pond soil microbial communities from South San Francisco under conditions of wetland restoration - Salt Pond MetaG R2_A_D1_MG... ... | reverse complement strand
TCAGGTATTCTTATGCCAGTGTGGATTTTTGATGCCGTATTTGGCAATTTTATAATTTAGAGCGCGGGGGGTAATACCCAATAACCTCGCGGCATCCTTTTGTACATAATGGGCTGCCTGTAAGGCCTGTCGGATTAGGTCTTCTTCCAACTCTTTAAGACTTAAGCCTTCCGGCGGGACCCGCACAAACTCAACTTTTCCTCCGGAGGTATTTGCATCTTCATATGCTTCATTTTGAGGTGCCTCCGCCGATGCACCCGCCTGACCACCGGACTGGGCACCTACGCCCGCCTGTCCACCGGACTGGGCACCTGTTTGAGCATTCGCCCCGTTCTCATCTACCGGTGTAAGGTTAAGGTCCTGCAGACCAATTACTGAACGCTCGCTCATCAGTACCGCCCGCTCGATGGTATTGCGAAGCTCCCTCACATTGCCGGGCCAGGTGTACTTCAGCAGCTGATTGAGGGCGGCCCCGTCGAATTTTTCTATGGTTTTCCCAAACTCACCGTTAAACTTGGTAAGAAAGTATCGGGCCAGGGGAATAATATCGTTCTTTCGTTCACGGAGCGGTGGAATATTGATATTCACCACATTCAGGCGATAATAAAGGTCCTGTCGAAATCGGTTTTCCTGAACCTCAGTTAAAAGGTCTCTGTTGGTAGCGGTTATTACCCGCACATCCAGCTTGATCTCACGATTGCTTCCGAGCCTCTCAAAGACCCGCTCCTGGAGCACCCGAAGGAGCTTTACCTGGGTGCTTATTTCCATTTCCGCTATTTCATCCAATAGAATACTGCCCTCATTGGCCTGTTCAAAACGGCCGATGCGCACTTTGTCCGCCCCGGTGAAGGCCCCCTTTTCGTGGCCAAAGAGTTCACTCTCTAAAAGCTGTACAGGCAGGGCGGCACAATTTACCTTCACAAAGGCCTTGTCCGCACGGTTGCTGTTGTAATGTATTGCCCCTGAAATAAGTTCCTTTCCGGTACCGGTTTCTCCTGTGAGCAATACAGTGGAATCGGTTTTCGCAACTTTGTCGACCATACTAAAAACTTTTTCCATCTCGGGGCTTTCACTTACAAAATTTTCTGGTTTATAGATAAGGTCCCGTTCGCCGCGCAGGCTTTGGGCTTCCATCTCCAGTTGCCGGAATTCGAGGGCCTTAAGAACCCTCTGATAGAGGTCTTCAACATCATAGGGTTTTTGAATAAAATTATGGGCCCCAAGCTTTATGGCTTTTACCGCCTCCTGTACATGTGAAAAATCGGCGGTTACAATTAACGGGGCGTTCCGATTAAAGGTCTGCCGGCACTCCATGAGTTTTACAATAGTGCCGTTCTGGCCGCTTACATCGGTGACAATTGCATCAAAAAGCTGTTTTTGGATGAGTTCAATAGCTTCATTCAGGTTTTTAGCCGTCACTACCCCTACATCCATACTGTTAAGGTATGATGCAATATCCTTGAGGAGAGAACTGTCTGGATCAACTAAAAGAACCGTCATTGTTTTGTTTAAATATAGTGCATATCAGGGCTCTTTTAAATCACAAATACTTTTTTTCTTCAGGGAGGACTTCTTCCAGTAATACCGGGATAGGACCGGGGGAAACTAGGTTAGAATCGTTCTAGGTTTATTGACTTCCCCGCCTCGAATTCCTATGGTATGTGGTTAAAGGGAGGGGAAAGGGTTATGAAAAGAACAATACTGTTAGTGCTCCTATTCGCCGCGGCTTCAATGAGTACAATGGTCACGATGAGCTGGGCGGAGGTCCGTATTTCCCATGCTCTTTCGATGCATGGGCAGCCAAAATATTCTGCTGATTTTCAGCATTTCGATTATGTAAACCCGGATGCGCCGCAAGGAGGAACACTGCGGCTCCATTCAATTGGGACCTACGACAACTTTAACCGCCATGCCCTTCGCGGCTTGGCTGCTGCGGGGTCGACTTCAGTAAACGACAGCCTTATGACCCGTTCCGAGGATGAAATCAACACAATTTATCCGCTTATAGCTGAAAAGCTCGAATACCCGGAAGATTTTAGCTGGGTCGTTTTTCATATTAATCCGAAGGCCCGTCATCAGGATGGTAAGGCGATAAGCTCCGAAGATGTGGTCTTTTCGTTCAATACTTTTATGGAGAAGGGGGTACCCCAATTTCGACAATACTTCAAGGAAGTGGATAAGGTTGAAGCCCTCGACAGCTCCAGGGTTAAATTTACTCTCTCCGAGGGAAACAAAGAGATGGTAATGGCCCTGGCGGATACGACCATTCTACCAAAGCATTATTGGAAGGACCGGGACTTCTCCGAACCCCTTACAGAGGTCCCCCTTGGAAGTGGTGCCTATACTATAAGCGATTACAAGATTGGACAGTACGTGGTATATGAAAGATTGAAAAATTACTGGGCCCGGGATATCCCGGTACTCCGGGGGAAACTGAACTTCGATTATATCCGCTACGACTATTACCGGGACCAGAATGTTGCATTTGAAGCGTTTAAAGCCGGTGAATACGATGTCCACCGCGAAAACATCTCCAAAAACTGGGCGACCATGTACAAGGGGCCGAATTTCGACAAGGGATACATCCTACAAGAAGAAATTCCCCATCAAATTCCACAGCCGATGCAGGCCTTTGTATTTAACATTCAGCGTCCTTTTTTCAGTGATCGACGGGTCAGGGAAGCTATCACCTATGCCCTCGATTTCCAGTGGATGAACGCCAACTTATTTTACAATCAGTATACCCGCACCCGCAGTTACTTTCAGAATACAAAGTATGAGGCAACCGGCCTTCCGGGCAGGGAGGAACGGAAAATCCTCGCACCTATCAAAGATCAGGTCCCCGAGGAAGTTTTTACCAAAGAGTACACTCCCCCTGTAACCGACGGTTCAGGCACTATTCGCCCACAGCTCCGAAAGGCTCTGAGGCTCCTGCGGCAGGCGGGATGGCACATCAAAGATCGACGCCTGGTCCACGCCCGTACCGGCGAGCTAATGGAGTTTGAACTGCTGCTCTACAGTCCTTCGATGGAGCGGGTAGCTATACCTGTACAAAAGAACCTCGAACGAATGGGTATTACAATGAATATCAGGGTTGTAGATACGACCCAGTTTACCAATCGCCTGCGGGAGCGGGATTTCGACTTGATTTCCCATGGATACGGAGCAAATTACTATCCCGACAGCGGATTACAGATAACATGGCACAGCGACTACATTGACTATACCTATAATACCGCCGGTGTTCAGGACCCTGCGGTGGATTATTTGATTGAGGGAATTGTCGCCCGTCAGGACGACAGGGAAGCCCTACTGCACTGGGGGCATGCACTTGATCGTGTTCTTACCTGGAACAACTATGTAATTCCCCAGTGGCATATTTCAAAGTTTCGAGTGGGTCATTGGGATAAGTTTTCAAGACCCCGCACCCGACCAAAATACTCCCTTGGGCTGGATACGTGGTGGATAGATTCAAGGAAACAGGGTAACCTGCCTGCCAAGGTCCGGTAAGAATGGCCGCATATATACTCCGCCGCCTAGTACTTATTATTCCCACACTTATCGCAATTATCACAATAAATTTTTTTATCGTTCAGATAGCCCCCGGAGGACCGGTTGATCAGATAATAGCCAACATGAGCGGCATCAATTCCAATATGGTGATGGAGCGCATTTCAGGACAGGGCCAGATGGAAGCCGGCAGCACCGGTGCCCTCGACAGCAGCGGTTCGGCCGCCGGAGACGGGGGCGGGGTTTCAAGTGACAGCAGTGGCGAAAGCGCTGTCTACCGTGGTGCCCGCGGCCTTGATCCGGAAGTAATTGTTGAAATTGAAAAGAGATTCGGCTTTGATAAGCCCCTGCATGTCCGCTATTTTCAAATGCTGAGCCGCTATGCTGTGTTCGACTTCGGCGAAAGCCTTTTTCGCGGCCGTACAGTGGTAGGTCTTATCATCGACCGCCTCCCCGTCTCCTTCTCCCTTGGCCTATGGAGTACTCTTATTATTTATCTGGTTTCTATCCCCATGGGTATTCGTAAAGCCGTGCGCCATGGAAGCCGCTTTGATGTATGGTCAAGCAGCATAGTAATTATCGGTAACGCCGTCCCCACCTTTCTTTTTGCTATTGTACTGATCATATTTTTTGCAGGCGGTAGTTATCTTGATTGGTTTCCCCTTCGAGGTCTTGTATCCGACAACTTCACCGAGTTGTCCCTCTTCGGTAAAATTGCCGACTATTTTCATCATTTGGCACTCCCGATACTTGCAATGGTAATCGGGGGGTTCGCGACTTTGACTATGCTGACAAAGAATTCCTTTCTTGATGAAATCAACAAACAATATGTAATCACAGCCCGGGCGAAGGGCTGCACGGAAAAACGCATACTCCGGGGTCATGTGTTCCGTAACGCAATGTTGTTGATTATTGCCGGTTTTCCCTCTGCCTTTATCAGTATGTTTTTCACCGGCTCACTGCTTATCGAAGTTATTTTCTCGCTTGAAGGGCTCGGCTTGTTGGGATTTGAAGCCACTATGCAGAGGGATTATCCGGTGATGTTCGGCACACTGTATATGTTTACCCTTCTGGGTTTGTTGCTCAATCTCATTAGCGATCTTACCTATACAATTGTTGATCCCCGTATCGATTTTGAATCTAAGAACACCTAAACAGAGCAGGAAATGATCATATGAACCGGTTAATGAAGGAAAGGCTGCAACGTTTTTACCGCAACAAACGCGGGTATTACTCATTTGTTCTCTTTACTACTCTATTTGTCCTCAGTCTTTTTGCAGAAGTGCTTGCCAACGACCAGCCGCTGTTAATTGGCTTTGAAGGAAAACTCTACTTTCCGATCTTTCGCGAATATGCCGAAACGGATTTTGGGGGTGAGTTTGCAATGGCCGCAGACTACCGTGATCCCTTTGTCACAGAGCTTATTGAAGAAAAGGGTTGGATTCTCTGGCCCCCGATACGCTTTAGTTATGATACCATCAATTACGAATTACCCAGCCCCGCTCCCTCTCCACCGACCGCTGAAAACCCCCTTGGTACGGACGATAAGGGAAGGGATGTACTTGCCCGCATTATCTACGGGTTTCGAATTTCAGTACTCTTTGGCCTTACCCTTACGATAGTTTCTTCTATTGTGGGGGTTTTTGCCGGGGCGATTATGGGGTATTACGGCGGTAGGATTGATATTCTAGGCCAAAGATTTATCGAAGTGTGGTCCGGTATGCCGACACTGTTTCTGTTGATCATCCTCGCCAGTATAATCCAGCCTAATTTTTGGTGGCTTTTGGGTATTACCCTGCTTTTCAGCTGGATGAGCCTTGTGGGAGTTGTGCGGGCAGAGTTCTTGCGGGGCCGCAATTTTGAATATGTACTTGCAGCAAAAGCCCTTGGTCATCGGGACGGTATTATTATGTTTCGCCATATTCTACCGAACGCAATGGTGGCTACCCTCACTTTTATGCCCTTTATTCTGGGAGGCTCTATTACAACGCTCACTTCTCTGGACTTTCTCGGTTTTGGTCTGCCCGTCGGGTCTCCCTCGCTGGGAGAGCTTTTAGCCCAGGGCAAGGCAAATGTGCAGGCCCCCTGGCTCGGTATTTCGGCTTTTTTGGTACTTGCAGTTATGTTGGCACTGTTGGTTTTTATCGGCGAAGCGGTCCGTGACGCCTTCGATCCACGGCGGGCGGGATAAGCGTATGAAAAGGGAACCCACGAGTTCTTCGAAACCGGCACCCTTACCCCTAGTTTCTATCCGTGATCTGCGGATCGCCTTCCGCCGTGGTAATACCCACAACGAGGTTGTCCACGGTGTAAGTCTTGATATCGGCAGGCACGAGACGGTTGCCCTTGTAGGAGAGAGCGGCTCCGGCAAAACCGTCACAGCCGCATCCATCCTCCAGCTGCTCCCGCCCGAAAACGTTCACTACCCCGGGGGACAAATCTTTTTTCATGGAGCAGAAAACCGTGTAGAGAGTAAAAGGGGAGAACATATTGATTTGCTGTCCGTACCGGAACAGGAGCTTCTCAGTATTCGGGGAAACCATATCGGGATGGTTTTCCAGGAACCAATGAGCTCCCTCAACCCCCTGCACACAATTGAAAAACAAATTGCCGAAACTCTGTATATTCATCGGGGCATCGGGCTTGAGCAAGCCCGTCCAATAGCACTTCAATGGCTCCAGAGGGTCGGGATTCGCTCCCCGGAGGAGCGCCTTAAAGCGTATCCCCACCAGCTCTCCGGCGGTGAACGCCAGCGGGTTATGATCGCAATGGCCCTAATAAACGAGCCGCGTCTTCTCATCGCCGATGAACCTACCACCAGCCTGGACGTAACTATTCAGGCACAAATTTTAGAACTAATAGCTCACCTTCAGAAGGAGCTACAGATGGCGGTGCTGTTTATCACCCACGATCTTTCAATAGTAAAACAGATCGCCGACCGCGTCGCAGTAATGCAGGACGGCCGCATAGTTGAAACCGCCGATACACCCAGCATCTTTACAAAACCCGCCCATAGGTACACCAAGGCTTTGATCAATGCTGAACTCGATTCAGCCCCGCCTCCCCCCAGGGGAGAAGAGGAGACCCTCCTCAAAATAGACGACCTCAAGGTGTGGTTCCCAATCCAGCGCGGCTTTTTTAGAGTTACAAAGGGACATATCAAAGCGGTAGATGGAATTGCCCTAGAGGTAAAACGAGGACAGTCCCTGGGAGTTGTCGGTGAGAGCGGGAGCGGGAAAACCACCCTCGGGAAAGCGCTGCTTCGGCTTGAAAAAAGCAACGGCTCTATCCTGTTTGGAAACACCCGGCTCCATGAACTAAGTGATAAAGCAATGCGGCCCCTGCGCCGCTCTCTTCAGGTGATCTTTCAGGACCCCTACGGAAGTTTGAGTCCGAGAATGTCGGTGGAACAGATAATCGGAGAGGGGTTGGACCTCCACAAAATAGCACCAAAGGGTGAGCGGGAGGGCCGTATTATCGCCGCGATGGAGGAAGTTGGTCTGGATCCACACACCAGAAACAGGTACCCCAATGAGTTTTCCGGAGGCCAGCGGCAGAGGGTTGCCCTGGCACGGGCGCTGGTGCTCAAGCCGGATTTTATAGTACTCGACGAGCCCACCTCATCCCTCGACCGGTCGATCCAGTTCCAGGTGGTAGAACTCCTGCGAACCCTCCAGGAGCGTCACGGTTTAACCTACCTGTTCATCAGCCACGACCTAAAGGTGGTAAAAAGCCTCTGTCATGAAATTGTTATAATGAAAGCCGGCAAAATAGTTGAACAGGGGCCGGCGGCGGATATTTTTACAGCCCCACAACATGAATACACCCGGGAGCTGCTAAAAACAGCCTTTACTTAGTAGGGGAATAATGGGGCATAAGTCCGGAGCTTCTGTTACAGTTCCTGCGGTAAAATTTGACTGAGGAACTCCTTAGTGCGGGCATGCTCCGGTGAGGAGAACATTTTCTCCGGGGTACCCTCTTCCAGAATAATTCCCTCGTCCATAAAAATAACCCGGTCCGCCGCCTCTTTGGCAAACCACATCTCATGGGTCACTACTACCATGGTCATCCCTTCTTTCCCAAGTTCCTCCATCACACCGATTACTTCGCCTACCAGCTCGGGGTCCAGGGCACTGGTAGGTTCGTCAAAGAGCATCACCTTCGGCTGCATTGCCAGCGCCCGGGCAATCGCCACCCGCTGTTTCTGTCCGCCCGACAACATTTCCGGGTACACCTCGGCTTTATCCTCAAGGCCCACCTTCTCCAGAAGTTGTAATCCAAGCTCACGGGCCGCTTTTTTCGGCATACCCTTTACATGTACAGGACCTTCAATTACGTTCCCCATAACCGACATATGCGGAAACAGGTTAAAATGCTGAAACACCATCCCCACATCCTGACGAATCCTGTTCAAGACCTTATGGGTCGGTTTTATATGTTCCCCATCAAGATAAATACTTCCCTTTTGTGCATATTCAAGAAAATTCACACAACGAAGCAGAGTACTTTTTCCCGAACCGCTGGCTCCTATTACCACAACCACTTCGCTTTCGGCCACATCGATGCTGATATCCTTCAGTACCTGCAGTTCTCCGAAATATTTTTCAAGATGATTAATTTGCAGAATGGGTTCTTTTGTTTTAGTCATGATCACTCACCTTCAATCTTTGTTCCAAACGATGGACACCATAGGAGAGAACACTGGTCATAATGAGATACCATAGTGCCACTATGATCAACATCTCCATATACATAAAGGTCGAAGACCCCATCTGCCGGCCCCTCAGCAGCAGTTCCGGCACCGCAATGGTACTGGCGAGGGAACTGTCTTTAAGAGCAATAATGAATTGATTCCCTAGAGGGGGTACAGCCCGCTTAAAAGCCTGGGGCAGAATAATGCGGCGCATTGACTTTCTGTGGGTCATACCAAGTGAACGGGCGGCTTCCATCTGACCGTAATGAATAGACTGAATTGCTCCGCGGAAGATTTCACCTATATAGGCACCGTTATGTACTCCAAGGGCAATTATTGCTGATGGAAAAGGAGGAATAGTGACAATCGATGTTAAACCGTAATAGATAATAAACAGTTGCAGCAGCAGTGGAGTTCCACGAATAATAAAGATATAGGCTGATGCAATCTTTGAAGTAATCTTATGCTGTGAAAGTTTTCCCAGCGCAACTATCAGCCCCAAAATTAAGCCGGTCACTATGCCGAGCGTGGTAATTTCAAGGGTAAGGAGAGCAGCATCCCGGAAAAGCAAAAACTTCTCCGGGATAACACTAAAATCCCAAGGTATTATATTACTCAAGATTTTACTCCACAGTTATATCCTGTCCGTTAAACCACTTTTCACTGATACTTGTGAGAGTACCATCAGCACGCATTACGGACAGCACTGCATTTACCTGTTTTCGCAGGTCGTCGTCATCATCATTGAACGCTATTGCCATTGTCTCGGTCCTCAGGGTTGAACCAACCAGGGTTAGCTGATCCCCCTGTTTTAGTTCGGCAATTGCATTTAGCCCTACAATGCGGTCGGTTAAAACACCATCCACCCGTCCGTTTAACAGCTCCAGCAGAGTTTGGGTATCATCTTCGTACAGCTTAACTTTTACTCCCAGTTTCTCCGCATCCTGCTCAAAGGTAGTTCCGGTCACCAGACCGATAACCGACTCTTCATTCAAATCCTTCGGACCACCGATATTGCTGTCTTTACGTACAATCAATTGGGGCCCTGAATAGTAATAGGGATCTGAAAAATCTACTACCTTCTCACGGTCCTCAGTCACCGCCATACTTCCTAGAATACCGTCGTACCGGCCTGCACGCAGACCTTCGATAATTCCATCCCAGGCGGTTGTTTTGTACTCAAGCTCCCTGTCCATACGCTTAGCAATCTCGGCGGCAACGTCGACATCAAATCCAATTACTTCGGATTGTTCATTAATGTAGTTAAAGGGTGGATACCCGCCCGATCCGGCAAAACTGATGCTATTTCCGTCTTCCTGCTGTCCACCGGCAATTAATAAAGCCACCGGGGCCACCAGTAAAAACAGTGCAGTTATTCCAATACATAGTGCTCTTTTCATCTCTCCTCCTCACAGGTAAAAGATATTAATGTTTAGAATACTAAGCATTTGTCATAAAAATTTCAAGCATTTTAGTTAATTATTTTACAGTAAAAAGGGTTATATTTTGCTATATAGTACTATTGAGTAAGATATTATACATTTTTTAGTGATATTATATTTTTTAACTCTAATATTTTCTATACTACTGTACTGATCTAGTGAGGGCAATTTCCGGCTCGTTTAAAAAGCAAAAAAGCCCTGCCCCCGCGCACAATCTTACAGGAACAGGACTTTTCACAAAAGGTGTATTTATGCTGTTTTATACTACTTTTTTTATGGCTTCGGCCAAACGCCCCACTGCCGCCTTTATAGTTTCTTCATCCGCCATGGTAAAGTTCAGACGCATAGTTGAAGCACCGGCACCCTCTTCAGTATAAAAGTACTTTCCCGGTACAAAGGCAACATTATTGTTAATTGCCTCATCATAGATACGCATTGTATCCACCCCCTCAGGCCCTTCCGCCCAGATAAACATACCTCCCTCAGGTTTTGACCATGTAAACCCATCGGGAAAGTACTGCTCCATAGCCTCCAGCATCGCTTCCTGCTTTGGTCGGTACAACTCAACAATTTTCGGCAGATGCTCTTTGAAAAACCCACCTGATAAAAACTCCGCCGCAAGGGCTTGGGAAAAGGAGCTGGTATGAAGATCAACCCCCTGTTTCGCCCGAATCAACCACTCCTCAACCAGATCGGGGGCTACATAAAAACCTACCCGTAAACCCGGCGCAAACACCTTGGAAAAGGACCCGCAGTACACCACATGGTCCGGTGCCATAGCAGCGATGGGAGTAACTGGTTGTCCCCGGTATCTCAGCTGCCCGTAGGGATCATCCTCTATCACCAGGGTATCGGTGCTCTTTGCAATGTCGGCTATCCGCTTTCTTCGTTCCAGGGGGATAGTCCTGCCGGTGGGGTTCTGAAATGTGGGAACCAGATACACCAGTTTAGGCCGGTGTTCCTTAATTACCTTTTCCATCGAATCTGGAATCAGCCCGTCTTCATCGGTTTCCATTTGCACATAGCGAGGGCCATAAGGGTTAAAGGCCTGAAGCGCCCCCAGATACGTTGGGGCCTCCACCGCAACAGCATCATCCGGTGATATAAGTACCTTCCCCAGTGCATCAAGAACCCCCTGAGAGCCGGTAGTTATATTGATATGCTCAGGTTTTGTTACAATGCTGTTTTCCTCCAAATACTCAGCTAAAGCCTCTTTTAGCGGTACAAACCCTTCAGTAGTCCCGTACTGCAGTGCAGCCGTTCCGTGCTTCTCCAACACCCGGGTACAAAGTACATCCATTTTTTCCATAGGGAATGCTTCAGGTGCGGGCATTCCACCGGCCAGAGACACAATTCCCGGTCTAGAAAGTACTTTCAATATCTCTCTGATAGCACTTGAGCCCATATTTTTCGTTCTGTGGGCTAACATTTTTTCGGTAAACATAAAAACTCCTTTTTGTACAACTGTCTTAGAACGCTTCAAGCAAGGTGATATAAATTCCTGTAAAATCCCTGCTAAAGCCTAGATCAACTCTGATCCGAACATCACTCTTCTTATTCGGTTGAAAACGAAATCCGAGCCCCCCTGCAGCCTTTGTATTCTCTAAAGAAAACCGGCTGTACCCTTCTTCTACCTGACCGGCAGCCCCGAACACAACTCCACCAAGCCTATTAAAAATGGGAAATCGCACCTCCCCCTGCACTACAGCACTGCTTTCATCCCGATATCGCCCAAATTGATAGCCACGCAAAACTCTTACACCGCCGAGTTCCTCCATTTTATGGAGGGGTACACTCCCACTACTACTCTGCATTATAGCCTGGAGGGCCAACACTGTATCGGGAATAATCTCATAATACCCCCGCGCATCCAATTTAACGGTGCTAAAATCGAAGTCCGAACCCAATCCTGTACCGGAATGCAGGGCCCGAAGTTCAACATAACTGCCGTTCCGGGGATATACCAGGGATGATCTACTGTCCCACTGCAGCACAAGCCCAAGCTCCGAACTTATGCCGGTATTGTTCGAACCATGCACATACTGGGCAATTGCGCCGTCGGATTCAAAATCTGTATATTCAACATTAGTATAAAGATACAAAGGCCCCGCATACAGCTGCTTCCACAAGCGCCGTACACATGAAAACTCGAAGTCCAACTTCTGTTCCTCATAAGACTCCTCCAAATCGGAATCAGGTCCCACTCCGTAAAACACCGAGGGGGTGTTAAAAAAACCGGCATTTGCGGTGAGCCGGTATGCTCCATTCATAAAATCACTCTGAAAAAGTGAGGAGATCTCTGTCTGCCGTTCCTGGGTATAGGTTGCCGCAATCTGCCACAACACATCACCTAATACTCCTCCGCCTGCCCCGTCTGCTGTGTCTTCTTTGCCTTTGGGTGGGGCCGCTCTCTTGTCATCCTGCACTTCCCCCTCATACACCGGGACCGACCTTTCCGCTACTAATAATGCACCGCCGGCTATACCGGTATCGGAGGTGTAAAAAACTAAGGGCAATGGCGTAAAATTCCATCCCTCAGCGGCTATACCACCAGTACATACTAAAAGCAACAACAGTATCGCCCATAGCACTTTATTCATCTCTCGCTCCTTACAGCTTGATACTTCTCACCAAAAAAGTAGTGAATAATTTTACTTTACCATATCCTAGGGTTTACTTAGTTTTACATAAATTTTCTACGTAATTCTACTTAATCCTTTCACATTCCGAATGCTCACATTTTCTTACTTGGGTCATCTTCTTTAGTGCTGACTTTCAACCCTTTTTATAAGAGCAAAACGCCCTTCCACACCGCATTTCCGGTAAATATTGGAAAGGTGGGTATCCACCGTACGGGGAGAGATATAAAGTTTTTCCGCTATTTTCTGGTTACTCTTTCCCTCTAGGACAAGATCGATGATCTCTTTTTCACGCTTTGATACTTCATAGGCCTTACAAAATATATCCACCCGCTTAGTGCCGGCCGGGTGAAATGGGAGCAATAACAAGGCGTATCTTAAAAGAATAAGTGCCCATGACAGGTAAAACAGTACATACGCAAATTCCAGCAGGTCCGCGGACACAAAAAAATTGTAAGTAGCCATTAGGAATACTATCAACAGGTGCAGCAGGGCCGCCACCTGGATCAAGCGCTTGCGTTGTAACGAAAGAACGGTAGGGGCGTATACCAACGAACTAATTGCAGCGTACAGTAATGAGACAAACTCGGTCCCTAACTGTATCAGACGAAGAGTCTGTACCACCGTATCCTGTGCACCTGCAATCACCGCAGACAAAAACGGTAGGGTTACAAGAACTGCACCTAGGGCAAAAACGAGACGTTCCTTTGCAGTATAATCCAGCTGTGCGATTATTCGATAGAGGGCCGGTATTCCGTAAATCAGAATCCCGGTAAGAACAATTCCAACCGACTGTATCACACTAAATCCGTGGGCTACATCAATCTGCAGAATCTTGAAAAAGTATGTCGCTAGGATAAACAGGAAATAGTCGGTGGTGGCCGCTAAAAACAGTAAGAACGCATACAAAGGCGCTTTGCTTTTCGAATGAAAATATGCAATCAACAAGAGAATCAGAGATCCAGTTCCAATCATAGCAGCAATTATGTTCGAAAAAAGAAAAAGATGGCCCACTTACTATTCTCCTTCACTTATTGTACTTTTCGCAGGCGGATATTCTAAATTATTCTGCAACCTTAAGTGCTTCTAATAGTGTACATTATTCAAATTTTTTGTCTACAGGAAAAAATAAAACTGAAACAACGTTGGACCTAGAGTTGACAGCATTTTTATTAGTGATTACTCTTTATTTCCAGACGAAATCGGCAAGGATTAACACTACAATTGAAAATTGCCCGCCGAATTACACTTTTTCCAATTCTTTATTAAATGCGCTGCGGCACTGTTTAAGGAGCACTTCCATGAAGGCACACCGCCGATCCGACCGCTTGGGAACTGAACCGGTCTTTTCTCTGCTGGTAAAACTCTCCATACCGGGTGTACTAGGTATGGCAACCCAAGCACTCTACAATGTGGTCGACAGTATTTACATAGGACACGTAAGTAAGGAAGCTCTCTCGGCCCTCTCATTGGCCTTTCCGCTTCAGATGGTATTGATCGCACTCGCTGTTGGAACCGGGGTCGGCGCTACCTCCCTCATCTCACGTACCCTCGGCAGCGGAGACCGGAAAAAAGCCGGAATCATTGCGGACCATGTAGTTTTGATTGCCCTCATACTGGGAGTTTCTGTAGCGCTGGTGGGCATGTTTTTTTCCCATCAACTCATCAGTATGTTCACCAAAGAGGAACAGCTCATCCAAATGGGCGGAGATTATATCCGTATTATTATGGTCGGCTCTATCGCTATGTTTGTTCCTATGCTGTTTAACGGTATACTCCGCGGGGAAGGCAACACCTTTATACCAATGCTCACGATGATGATCGGGGCGATACTAAACATTACATTTGATCCCTTTCTTATTTTCGGTATAGGATTTTTTCCGGAAATGGGAGTAAAAGGTGCGGCCCTCGCCACGGTACTCTCCCGAATTATCTCAGGAACCTTTGTTATACTTATTTTATTCAGCGATAAAAATGAAATAAAAATGAACCCCAAAACATTTCGGTTCAGTTTTAAGATAATAAGAGAGATTTACCGCATTGGGCTTCCGGCCATGGCTATGCAGCTTTTGGCAAGCGTCATGCTTGCCGGGGGCAATTTGATTATCGGCAGGCACAATTTGACCGCTATTGCAGTATTCGGTATCTTCTTTCGCCTTCAGTCCTTTATTTTCATGCCGGTCTTCGGCCTTGGGCAGGGAGTGATGCCCTTGACCGGCTATAACTACGGGAACCATAATCCAGAGCGAATGAAAAAAACCGCCCGCATCGGAATAGCAACCGCCTTCTGCTTTACCTTTATCGGTTTTCTCATTTTTCAGAGCTTTCCGCGACAGCTTATTACTATGTTCAATTCAAACCCGGAACTAGTAGAGATCGGAGTGACCGCTATGCGGCGTATCAGTATCGGCTTTTTGTTTGTGGGCCCCTCAATAATGTCGGCAAATATTTTTCAGGCAATCGGCCGGGGTACTCCAAGCCTGGTGATCGGAATACTTCGTACAATCGTGGTATTGCTGCCGATCATGTACATTCTCGGTGAACTTTACGGGCTTAACAGCCTGTGGTATGCATTCCCTATCTCCGAAGCGGCTACTTTCATCCTTGCTTTTTCCTGGTTAACAAAGGTGCTTAGGGAAATCTTTCATTCTATGGAACGTTCTATGGAACAGCAGTCATAAGAAGGCACTAACCCGGGGACAGGGGGCGTACCGGCTAATTTCTCACACTATGCATGGGGGCAGGAATACGCCCTCCCCTCTGTACAAAGGTATCACTGGAAAAAGGATTCACCGGCATGATCGGAGCATGGCCCAGCAAACCGCCGTATTCAACCGAATCACCTACCCCTTTTCCCGGGGCCGGGATTATCCGCACGGCGGTGGTCTTGTTGTTTACCACTCCAATAGCCATTTCATCGGCAATTATTGCAGATATAGTTTCAGCGCTTGTAACTCCGGGAACCGCTATCATATCAAGTCCCACCGAGCATACACAGGTCATAGCTTCCAGCTTTTCCAGGCTCAGTGCACCGGCCTTTACCGCCTCTATCATACCTGTATCTTCACTGACAGGAATAAATGCGCCACTTAATCCTCCCACATGAGAGGTCGCCATGATTCCGCCTTTCTTCACCGCGTCATTCAACAAGGCCAGGGCTGCGGTTGTACCAGGGGCCCCCGCCCGCTCAACACCTATCTCTTCCAGGATACCGGCCACGCTGTCCCCAACAGCCGGAGTCGGTGCCAGGGATAAATCGATAATTCCAAAGGGTACATTGAGCCTCCTGGAGGCTTCTCTCGCTACCAGCTGTCCTGCCCGGGAAATCTTGAATGCCGTTTTTTTTATGGTTTCCGCAACCACATCAAAGGGTTCGCCGGGTACTTTTTCCAAAGCCGCCTTCACCGTACCGGGCCCGCTGATTCCTACATTGATAGTACATTCCGGCTCTCCCGGCCCATGAAGAGCACCCGCCATAAAGGGGTTATCCTCCGGCACATTCGCAAACACCACCAATTTTGTGCAAGCGATACCGTCCTGTTCCGCCGTAAGTTCGGCACATTTTTTTATGACCCTCCCCATCTCGACAACAGCATCCATATTGACTCCGGTTTTGCTGGTAGCTACATTGATCGAAGAGCATACCCTTTCGGTTGCGGTTAAGGCCGCAGGTATTGAACGTAGCAGTATACGGTCGGACCGGCTAAACCCCTTATGGACCAAAGCGGAGAAGCCTCCTATAAAGTCAACTCCAACTTCCTTGGCCGCTTTATCCATAGTTTCGGCAAACCCGACATAATCCTCGGTTTTTGATGCCGCCGCAACCATTGAAATAGGGGTGACCGCAATACGTTTGTTGATGATGGGAATACCAAACTCCAACTCCAGCTGCTTCCCTACCTCCACAAGACTGCCGGCGCAGCGGGTAATTTTATCGTAGATTTTTCTACGGGCCGCTCCTTCCTCCGGGTCGGCACAATCTAAAAGAGATATTCCCATTGTAATCGTCCGAATATCCAGTTTTTCAACAGAAATCATTCGGATTGTTTCCATTATTTCATAAGAGTTTATCATACTAAATTCGGTGCATAGATCTAAATATTTCTTCGTGCTGCATCTGTATCGATACTCCCAGCTCGCCGCCCTTCTGTTGAAGTTTGTCCTTTACTTTTTCAAGACTCATCTCCATCTTCGATAGATCCACCAGCATCATCATCGTAAAGTAATCCTGTAAAATAGTTTGTGAAATATCCATGATATTTACACCACACTCGGCCAAAAGATTACTTACCCCGGCGATAATTCCAACTTTGTCCATTCCAACAACTGTGATAATCGCTTTCATAAAGGGCATTATACACAGATGTGTCCCCAGCAGAAAGCCCTTTTGGTATAGTGAGCATTACTGTTATAGTACTAAAAGGAGAAGCAGGAATGGAAAGTGATATTTTACAGGAATGGATACATACCTTCGGGCGAATTGATTTTTCAAGGTCGGGAGGCCCGGGGGGACAGCATGTAAATAAAACAGCTACAAAGGTTACCCTCCATCTACCAATTGATACACTTCCCCTGCCGGAGGGGCAAAAAGAGAGGGTAATACACAAACTGGAGAACAGGTTAAACTCCGAGAACGAACTTGTAGTCCGCTCTTCCGAAACCCGGAGTCAGTCGCACAACCGCGAACTCGCCGAACAACGGGCTTTTTCTCTTATTAAGGCGGCACTTTCACGGCCGAAGAAGCGAAAACGCACCAGGCCTCCGAAGGCGGCCAACGAACGTCGATTGGAACACAAAAAAAAGCGTAGTGAGAAAAAAAACTATCGCAAGGACCCGAATTTATAACTTTGCACGCACCTTACCTGATAAAATGTTTACACCTTAAGTGCTGAAAGAGTGGCCGGAGTAAGAGTATCCAAGTTCAGGTAGATAATCAGCGAGGGAACAACGGACATGGCCATCCCGACCTTCAACCCGTTCAGCGGCTATCAGCGAGTTCAAGACAGCCTCTTCGACAGACTCCACAGCGGCAAGAAAGAACCGGTCCAACAAATCCTCATGCACACACGGCCTATCCACTACCGTGCGGGTTGGAAAGTGAGAAATCGTGTATGCCGTCGAAAAGACGAGCACTATTTCACCACTACCCCCGGCAATAAATGAGCCGGTCCTATTTAGTCCTGCCGAAGCCCGCCGGGCGATGCGTCCGAGTTGCCGCGGGCTGAGAGGAGCATCAGTGGCCAGGAGCACAATAACCGATCCCTGTTCACCCTCGGGTATGCGGGGGCGGCTTTTTTCAAGGGAGGCCCGGATTTCCTGGTACGCATAAAGCTCAGTGCCTAGAGGTCGTCCTTCAATTCTCAAGTCTTTGAGGGACCCAAAGTTGGTCAGGACCAGGGCCCCTAGGGTAAAAAAAGGTGTCCCTGAAACATCGGTAGATGCATATCTGTTTTTTAACTCGAACCTTCTTGAGGATGAACCTATTCCACCCTTCAAGCCGTAGCAGCACATCCCCCGGCCTGCCCCTACCGCCCCCTCTTCGCGCCCCCCTTTTCCCGGCTCTTCAACTTGAACCTGTGTGTTCTGCCGGGCCTTCTGTAGGGCCGACTGCTGGGCTTCTCTCTGGGCTTGTTGCTCGGCTCGTTGTCGGGCTTGTTGAATTGCCCTATGCACATGTGGGGCGGTTGCCCTATACTCATGAATATCGTTCAACACCCCGTCGTTACATTCGAACACCGCGGGATTGACTGTCCCCGTACTACGTCCGATCTCAGGATTCTGCTTTATAGCCGTATCAACCAAGGCCTGATACGCCGAGCCGACACTGAAGGTGTTACTCAGGATTACCGGAGTTTCCAGGCTTCCCAACTCCTGTATCTGAATCAAGCCCGTACTTTTACCGAAACCGTTTATTACATGGGTCGCCGCCGGTACCTTTTCAAGAAACATATTCTTCTGATGGGGTAACACGGCGGTGACCCCCGTTTGACGCCTTCCCTCGGCAAAGGTGACGTGGCCGACCCCTACTCCCTCTACGTCCATGATTGTATTTGTTTCTCCCGGGGAGAGCCGTCCCGGGGCGATCCCCCAGGCCCTAGCCTGCATACTCATCAACCGGCACCTCTTTCTTGTGTAAAAATCCGTGTACATACAGCCACCTGGCTACACTTACCGATACTACCACGCAGAGGGGAATAGTCAAAGCCGTCGGAAGTTCACCAACAAGGTTTAACACTATCGCCACACATAAAGGGGCTATTGCCGTCTTCCACTCCTTCAGTACATAAAATGCTCCGATTGCCCCAAAAAGGGCCGGCAGAATATGCGTGAAGGCAGGCTGCAAAACGGGCTGCTGAAGATGGCTTGTAAGGGGGCCGATAAGAAGCACCCCCGCCACAATAACTATTTCACTTATTATTACGGAACCGGCAATGGCTATGGTGGACAAAATCTCTCCCTCCTCCCCCGCCGGTGAAACTTCACACACCTCCAAAGCCATGGCGGCGCTCGGTATTTTCAAATTCGTGATATTACCGGTGAGGTAGGACATATACATAGCCCCGGAGCCAAGCATTGCGGTAAAAGTGAGCACTTCAACAAGTGAAACCGGCGCCATAAGTACCGATATGCTGAAAATTCCCTCCACCAATTTGAGCCATTCCGGGGTTATCCCAAATTGCTTCCACAAAACAAAAAGAGGAAGGAATGTAAGAATAAAACCGGCGGGAAGTGTAATCCGACCTATCAGATGGTTCAGTCTCTCGTATTTTTCAGGCTTGTATTCATTGTTCATCAGGATCTCCTTATCCGAAGTACAGGGACCACACTACACTCATTGCCATTCCGCCGATCATACTCAATGTAAGGGCAAACTCACGTAGTTTTTCGAATTTAAACTTCACTATCAGGAAAAGACACATACCCATGAAAAGGGCGCTGGTGGTAAAAGTCGCAAGGGCCACACCGCCGCTGGTGAGCGGATCCGCCATAAATAGGGCAAACACTCCCATAAAGCAGCTGCCGGTGAGCACTTCCTGCCAGCGGGAATCACCGGCGGCTTTCAGGGCATAGCGTTTTTTCAATCCCTTATAGAACACCGTCACTATCATGATTGCCCAAAAACTACCGATGCACATAACCCACACCGCGTTGGCAAAAACTGCCGGGGTAAAAGCTTCGCCCCCAAGGCTATGAACTCCCATAGTCTTAGCTCCGATCCCCGCCGCCATCAGCTCGTAGGGCGCGGACCCTATAAGTGAAAGACGCATCCAGGAAATCGGAAGCCCCAATACAGGAGCCATGGCAATAAGGGCCATCAGAATAGGAAGGGTCGGAATAATGCTTGTTGTAACCCCCGCACGGAAGGCCCTTCGCATTACCTGATCCGATAAGCCCGCAGCCCTCCCCCTTTTTACGGCAATCCAGAGAAAAAGGAGTGACTGACTGAGCACAAAGAGAACAATCAGCCCAACCGTCCATTTTATAACCAGTGAATTTGCACTTTGCAGATAGGATTCCATCTCTATCCCTCCCTCCTCTTACGCACAACTTTTCCTGCAGGGTTTCGCCCCACTACTCCGGATTCATACTGAATAGAGCCGTTGACCACCACCAGATCAATACCGATTGACGGTTCATCCGGGGTAAGATAATCCGCCCGGCCGGCTATCTTATCAGGATCGAACAGCACAAGATCGGCCTGGAAACCTTCCTTCACATAGCCTCTGTTCCTCAAACCCAGAAACTCGGCCGCCATGCCGCTCATTTTATACACCGCCTGCTCGGGTTTTAGAAGCCCTTTTTTTCGCACATACTTATCATAGAAGTGGGGAAAGGCCCCCCAGTTTCTCGGATGTCCGGTAAACGAGTGTCCCTCAAGTAGCGCATACCCATCCGAACCGACGGCGGTTTCCTGTGCAAGGGCAATTGTATCCACATCTTCCTCACTCATCAGACTACAGATGGTCGAAACGCCCCCTCCTTCAGCTTTTAGCAAATCCGAAACCACCTCAAAGGGTTCCCGCTCCTGCTCCTCCGCAATCGCAGTAATACTTTTTCCTATCAGGGGAAGATGTTCTTTACTTCGAACTCCACTTATTATTACACGGTCCCAGCTAAGCTCGGCGTGCTCTTCAAGCTCACTTTTAATCTTCTCCTTTAGTTTCTTATTATCGAGACGACGCAGAAGCTCTTCCACCCCTCCGGATTTTGCCCATTCGGGCATCTCATACATCAGAGTAGATTCGGAGGAATTGTACGGATAAAAATCCGCCATTACCCGGTACCCCTCACTCCGTGCCGATGCTATTTTCTCCAATGCAGCATTAACCTTTCCCCAGTTCGATCGTCCGTAAGCCTTGAGATGACTAATAATGACCGCTACCCCGGTTTCTTCAGCCTGTCGGATTGCCTCTCCCACCGACTTCAACAATTCATTTCCCTGATTGCGAATATGAGAAGTGTAGACCCCATGATATCGGGCGGTTATCTCCGATAAGTACCGAAGTTCTTCGAATCCGGCAAAACACCCCGGCATATAGGCCAATCCTGAGGAAAACCCCCAGGCCCCTGATTCAAGCTCTTCCTCCAGTAAAGAACCCATTGTTTCAAGGTCCGCAGGGTCTGCGGCATCCGCGGTAGTGCCCATCACGTTCAATCTTAAAAGACCATGCCCAACCAGGGGAAGGTAGTTTACACCGATACCTCTTCGAGCAAGGGTTTCAAAATATCCGGCCCCGTCGGACCAGGGCAGATCCATCTCCATTCCATAAGCCTTCATCAATTGGCCTACCGCCGGACGCCCCGCAGGGGTAACAGGAAAAAGTGAAAACCCGCAATTACCTGCGACTTCAGTAGTAACCCCCTGGCTCAATTTATTCGGCTCGTAGGGAGAGAGCATCAATCCAAGGTCTGAATGACTGTGAAGATCAATAAACCCTGGGGAAAGCATTTTGCCTTCAGCTTCAATAGTTCTATGGGCTTCATACCGGGTGCTGTCGTTCTCGTTAATACGTACGATTTTGTCCTGTTCGATGACTATATCGGCTTTATAGGGTTCAGCCCCTGTACCATCAACTATCAGAGCGTTTTTTATTACCAAATTCTGCATTATTTCCTTCTTTTCTATTTATTTTGTAGTATTTACTTCATTTAAGATACCATGAACCCCTTTTCTTGTAAAGTTTTTAGACTGTTCCAAGAACGCTAAGCTTCGGAACAGCCTATAAAGTTTTTATACTCGCACCTTTTCTCGCTATTACAGTGATTCTAGAGTCAATGCCCAGTGCCCCCTGTATCATTGAACAGCTGAAACCGAAGATTGTACTCCTCCAGCTCTTCAAGGGACTGCCTGGTCCTTTCACGGTCGCTCAAGCCTGCCTCCTGAATAAGCATCTGAATAGCAGCCAGCATAGCAATCTGACTTTCCAGATTCATCCCCTGCACACGCCGCTGGGACACATAAAACTCGTACTCGGCCTGTCCCTGCAACGGATGGTCGGGGGCATCGGCAATGATCGTGAGTTGTGCCCCCTTTAAGCGGCAGTGGGTACAAAAGTCAACAAGCTGTTTTGGATAACGGGGCAACAACAAAGCCAGGATATGCACATCCTCTCCGGCCTCCCGTACTAGGGGAAATAAATCCCCTGTTCTTTCGGTAACGGCAGTCACAGGAAATCCGCTGCGGCTCAGGTAATAGGCAAAGTATTCGGCCAGCCCGGCGGTACTCTCAAACCCGGCGGGCATTATTTTTCGCGTAGTACTCCAGGTATGCGCACATTCCCTCAATTTTGCAGGGTCCAGCAGATTCTCCAGATTTTGTACCGTCTCGGTACTGTTTTTTACAACCGTATCCAGCACTTCCCCCTCCGGCCGAGGGCGGTCAAAGAGCCTGAACCTTTCCACAGTGGTCAGCATAGATTCGGAGACATACTCCTGCATGTGAGACTGCATCTCGGAATACCCGCTGTACCCTAAAGCACGGGCAAAACGCACAATCGAAGCCTCACTTGCCCCTGTTTCGCGGGATACACCCGCCAGTGGAAGAAAAACTGCACTGCGATATGTATTTCTGATATAAGAGCCGATCTGTTTTTGTATTTTTGTAAGAGAAGCAAAGCGGCTGTCAAGGCGCTTAAAAAAGCTATCCGTACTTTTCATTTATATATACCTTTGTTTCACATTTGTTTCATATTGAAATTGGACCATTAAGAAGAACCGGCAAAAGCTCGTACTTTTCGCAAATACTCATATCCGGCGTGATGACAGCTTTTAATTGAACCGGCAAGATCACCCTCCGCCACTCCTCGGTTTACCCTTTGACGACTCTCGCCCTCAATACGGTCCCGTTCGGGCTTCAGCTCCTTTATAAAACGGGAATACCGGTCACTTAACCCGCGGTTAAGCTCCATCATCTGAATCGCGTACTCTTCGCCCTCCTGATACTCCTGAAACACCGGCCCTGCGGCCAGCAGATGCTCGCTGAAATTTCCACTCCCGTTCTCCTCCGGCTGCAATGCAGAAAAACTCCACGGCTGGAAAAGAGAAAGACAAGGATGGGGGGACCCCGTCAGCCAAGCTATCGGTCCGCCTTCATGATATTCTATCACCATAGATGCGGTAGTGTGGGATTTTATAAAAGCACCCGAATGCATGCACAGATTTCCCATTCCCTTTTTTGGACGGGAATGTCCGCCATGGTCCCGCAAAAGTTGAAAGGCCCTTTCAAGGGTAAAATCCCCGTCATCAAGCAAGCGCCGGGCACGGGCACGCCGTACTCTTCCCCTCGTTACTATCCGATGCAGGAGACTCTCATTGTGGGAGGCAAAGGAAAAGTTACTGCTTTTCGCCCCCCCTGATCCTTCAAGCGGACGAAATGCAGCCTGAGAGCTTATTTGATCAGCGTCTTCGAAATCGTCTTCAATTGAATAGCAATTAGAGATTGCATCACTTGTAACGGTTTTTAATGCCCACCGATGATCAGCAGTTTCAAGCACAAAGGCCTGACGGGCATCACAAATTAAAAAGGAGTTATCATAAAACAGATGCCCCTTGTATGCCCCGTCACCACCCTGTCCATGACGCTCTATTATCCGAGTCAAAAAATCTACAGCTTCTCGTGCGGTTGCCGCGTTGTGTAAAGCAAGACGCAGAAGGTCCATTCCCAATAATCCCTCTTCTAAATTCTGCCGTCCCCTTCTGTGCCGGCGGGAGAAAACCGCTTCATTCCCAATTGCAACCCCCCGCTCATTGAGGCCCATTTCACCGCCCCACATCCAGATAGGCCGTGAAATTAAGGCACGATACGGATGTTCATACTGATCATATATTTTACGCAGCGCCTTCAGGGGGCCGTCAGTATACTTATCGAGGGATTGATCACTCTTTCCTTCCCACGCATTAAGATCAGCTCTCCCGACAAACAGCATCTGAGGCTCATCGGGATGACGGTCGGAGTTCTTTCCAAATAGAGCAGCTGACCCCTCCCGTCCCTGACCCGCCGCCTGGATACCGGCATTTCTCACAAAAGTATCACACATATTAAAAAGAATGGACCGGGCCGACGGGTTTGTCAATGGAAATGGGAGATTATCTTGTGATAGATAATGCCGATACTGATGATATGAATAACGCTTTATTAAAGGTCCTTGTTGTTGATGATGACCCGACCCAGTTGGAGAGACTAAAGATCTTTGTCGAGTATATTGAATATCCACAGGTTGAACTCTCCACTGCTGAAAATGTAGAAGAAGCTAAGCGGGAACTTGCCGCCCACGCCTTTGATTTGGTTTTAAGTGATTACCGCTTGCCCGATTCCACCGGTCTCGAACTCCTTGAATACATTAAGCAGACCAATCCTACTATTCATGTAGTTATCATGACCGCCTTTGAAAATGCAAAAGATGCTGTAGTGATTCTTCAAAAGGGCGGCGACGACTATCTTGTGAAGCCGACGGACAAAAAGGAAATTGAACACCTTCTAGTTCGGACCTTTGAGCAGTGCAGTGTAGAACACGAAAATCAAGTAGTAGATGAAACAATCGAAGAGAATTTTGAGGATCTTCCTCTTGTATATAAGAGTCCGCAGATGCGGGAGACCCTGAATGTCATATCCCGCACTGCCGACAGTAATGCAACCGTACTGGTTACCGGTGAAAGCGGCACCGGGAAAGAAGTAATTGCACATCTAATTCACTCACTTAGTTCCCGCAGGGAAAATCCCTTTGTAACTGTGAACATTGCAGCACTCCCGGAATCGCTTATGGAGAGTGAACTATTTGGGCATATAAAGGGTGCTTTTACCGGAGCCGATCAGGACCGGGAAGGACGTTTTGAGCAGGCCGATGGAGGAACCCTCTTTATCGATGAAGTCGGAGACATTCCCCCTTCAATTCAAGTCAAACTTCTTAGGATAATCCAATTCGGACAGGTCCAGAGAATAGGGGAAAATAAAGACCGTCATCTCGATGTACGTATAATTGCTGCAACAAACCGTGATTTAAACCAAATGGTACAAGATAATGAGTTTCGGTCCGACCTGTTCTGGCGACTTAATGTTGTTCCCTTACACCTTCCTCCTCTACGTGAACGAAAAACCGATATACAAGCCCTCATTCAACATTTTATTGAGCGTTTTAATGAAAAAAGCGGGCGTAGGATTACCGGTATAAGTCGTGAAGCCCTGGACGGGTTAATGCAACAGTCCTTTCCCGGTAATATTCGGGAACTGGAGAATCTTATTGAAAGGGCGGCCCTGATGACCCGCAGCTCTCTTATTGCCCTTAGGGACTTACCACTACAGGCCAATGAGAGCCACGCCAATGAACTAGAAGCTCAGGAAAGCCCCACATTAGCCTCTGGTAACTATGAGCAACAAATGCGGGAATTTGAGTATAATGTGCTAAAACAGGCCCTTGAAGAATCGGGGGGAAACCAAAGCGAAGCCGCCCGAAAAATTGGTATCAGTGAACGAAGATTAAGGTCCCGAATGGAAATAGTAGGCCTTCGCACATCAGATGCCACCGGCAATACCGACTCCGATTCCACCTGAGGTGCTTTGAAGCACCATAACCTTCGACATTTTTGTCGAGGTAATTCGACGATTTTGTCGAACAGCATGTACTGCTTCCTTATACACAGGTGTAATAAGAACTTCTTAATTTGTTTAATTATAAATAATTAACTACAACTATAATTAATCCTCCGGCATTTAATAAACTTGGCATACTTCTTGCATTTATATAATTACAATAAGTCTTTAAGGAGGACAAAATGAATAAAATAAGAAAATCAAATACAGCGAAAATCTTGGTAGCGGTTATGGTACTGATGGTAGCCGGATCCGGTACAGCCTTCGCGGCCACCTCCGGAACTCTTACTCTGACAGGAACGGTCCCCTCGATTCTTGAGATATCTGTAAATGCGGCGGGCAACACCGATTTGGACCTTGGTATCGATGCAAGTAATGTAAAAGTTGCGACCGTTGTAGAGCGGAGCAATAAGAAGTCGGGATATACCGTAACACTTGAATCGGAGAACGCAGTTACCCAGAATGCGGACAAAGGCGTATTTTCCAATGATGATCCTGATGTATCCGCATCACTTGATTACACCATCTCCTATGGGGGCGAACAGGTTTCTCTCACCGACGGTTCAGCGATTATTTCAAACGTGTCGGAGAAAACAGCCGGCTCCGGAGCATCCAACGAAGTAGCAATCAGCTACAATGGTGCAACAGATTTCCCGTATGAAGGAAATTACAGTGATACTTTAACTTTTACCATTGCAGCTAAATAGACAACATATAAGCCTTACAACTTAAAAGGGAGGCCGCCGCAATGGTAGAGCCTCCTTTTTTATACACGAGGTGGTTTAAGCCGATAATGGGAGAGAGGTGGTATAGAATGAAGATATGGACAGTTAAAGGAATAAGATTTTTTGCACTCACATTATTGTTTCTTGGGGGGACCCATTCTCTTTTATGGAGTTTTTCCTTCTCGCCGATAAGTCAAACCTTTTCCCCCGAGGGCAGAGGGTCGACCAGGACATTTCGTCTAAAAAACGAGGGTGAAGATTATATTGCCATACGTATTAAAATACTGACACGCTCGGTTACGCCCGAGGGCAAAGAGAAAAACCGACCCGCCGACGACCTGTTTACCGTATATCCTGCACAGGTGGTAGTACAACCACAGTCAAACCAAACCGTTCGAATCAAATGGAACGGCCCCTCAGATATTCGGCAGGAACAGTGCTTTCGCGTCCTGGTCGAACAAGTACCTGTACAATTTGAAAACAGCTCAAATTCCGAGAGCAACCTTAAAATAATGTTTCGTTACCTTGGGGCCCTCTACATTACACCGGAGGGGGCACAACCTGATGTAATTCTTGAGACGCACTCGGTAGAACCCGCCCCTTCCGATGCCTCCGGCCGGAATAGACTCAATTTTACAATTTACAACCAAGGGAACCGACATGCAATACTGAATAATTTATCCCTCAGGATCAATACAGCAGGGGCTACGTCGGAACCGGTACATGTAATCGATTCGGATAAATTGGAGGGGATCTCGGGCGAGAATATCCTGCCCGACAGTCGCCGCCATTTTTCCGTTCCCCTTCCATCAGAAATACAAGGAGATACACTTCAAGTTGAGATTGAGTACGATACCCAGTAATACATATATATTATCAACTCTTCTCACTGCCCTCTTCATTTTTGGGCTGCCGACAACTATCGCTGCCCAGGAATACATCAATGTGCCCCTTGCGCTGTATGTGGAAGACCACTACACAAGCGATATTCCGGCATCAATTTCTGAAACCGATACAGGAACCAGTGTAAAAATCGACTCTTCCCAATTACTGTCTCAATTAAAACCCTTTCTGGCGGAAGAATTTCATAAAGAGATAGATCCCATCGCCAGTGAAAAATGGGTTACCCTCTCCCAGCTAAAGGACAAGGGTATTGGTGCCTCCTATGACTCTTCCCAACTCAGCATATATCTGAAAATTCCGCCTCGTATGCTTCCGCCTCAACCCATTCCACTTAGGCGGGGCAGAACTCCGGTAAGCGACTACAGCCTTAGTGCAGCCCCTTTTAGCGCATATATGAATGTATATGCCCACAGTGATGTGGTATACGAAAACTACGACGGAAAAAGCGAATATCGTTTTCCGGCGGTTCTGAACCTTTCGCCCAGCTTGAATCTTTATAACTGGGTACTTGAAACGTCATCCCGTTTTTACAGCGACAGGGAACCGGCGGTACAATTAGACTATGCCCGGCTCCTCCGCGATTTTCCGGAGCAGGGTATTCGTTTTGCCGCCGGTACCCTCAACACCCCGGGAGAAGGGAGCTTGATCTCTTCCATACCTGTCGACGGTATAAGCGTGGGTACTCTACCAGTTTTAAAAGAAGTCTTCAGCAGTTATACTCCCTCCAGCCGCACCCTTATGCTCGAGCAGCCGGCAACTGTATCTATCTATCTCAACGGCCGCCTGCTGAAACAGCTTGACCTTAAACCGGGAGTCCATGAACTGATAGATTTTCCCTACATTGGGGGACTGAATGAGATTAAAATAACCGTCACCCCCCAGGGCGGGGAAGAGCAAACGGTCCGCACCCTGGTTCCATTTGATTCAGGTTTGTTAGATCAAGGGCAGTGGTCGTATGCCCTCGGGGCCGGTACTCCCCAACACTCTTTCTCGGACCCCGTGGCATCAGGAATTATTGAATACGGGGCAACAAAAAACATCAGCAGTGGGATCCAATTACAGGCATCTCTGGATAATTATATCGGAACTGCACACTCCCTATTCGCCACTTCCCTTGGTAATATAGATGTAAAAGCAGGAGTGTCCGGGGGTGTTGATACTCCAATTGACTTTTCAGGAAGGGTGCACTACCGTATTTATTTTCCATCCAACGGGCAAATGCCTACCTTCGGCGCCTTCTATCACTACACAGGGGAAAACTACCTATCAAGCGCTATTGATCCCGTCAAAAGGAATTACAGATCCCAGTTCGGCGGGTCGGTCGGTCAGCGTCTCCCCTTCAACAGTTATATGAATATCTCATCAACATATAGAATTGGGTATCAGGACACCGAAAATACACTCAACGGTTCACTCACTTTTCTTAAAAGTGTGGGCAAAAATGGAACCTTCTCGTTAAGCTTTGGTGTAAACCGGGAGGGGACGGAAGAACTGGAATGGCAGGGAAGTCTTACCTTCTCTTTCAAGGGAAAAGAGGCGAACCGCAATCTCCTTTACTCGCAGGACTTAAAGAACGGCACCGCCGGTGCCGGCTATAATTTCAGCTCCCCCGATAAGAACTCCCCGGACTACTCAATGTCTTTGGAGGGCATGCCCCCGGGGGGATCTACCAACAGCCGGGCACTTATAGGGGCTGCCTATTCCCACGAAAAGTTTTCCAGTTCGCTTTCACAGATGTACGCCTATACCCCCTCGGAGGCTGGAGCCGAAACCCATACCGTACAGCTTAGTCTTGACTTCTCCAGCGCATTACTCTACACCCAGGGAAAAGCAGCCGTCACTACACCCGTTCAGGACAGTTTTGTTATGGTGGCCCCTGCACCGGAAATTGAAGATAAGTTACTGACGGCAAGGCTAAACAGAGGTGGAGCAGTCCCCGGTGAGACGGAGGGTGGAGTAATTGCCTTTCCCAACATATCTTCATATAAACCGACCACTATCGAACTTGAACTCCCCTTAACTCCCCCTGAAACTGTGCTGCAGGAAAATCAAATTGAACTGTTTCCCGCATATCGCAGCGGAATTGTAATTACCGCACGGCTTCGGGAGAATGTGTATTTAGAGGGAACTCTCTACACGCTGGAGGAAAAAGCCCTTCCATTGCAGGCTGGAGAGCTCATACAACAGGGCGTTGAAAATCCGGAGCCAATTTACTTTTTTACAGATGAAAACGGTCATTTTCAAATACACGATGTCTCACCCGGAACATATACTCTCAGAGTATATTCCCATGAACAGGCAACAATCGAGATAGAAATTCCCAAGGGGGCACAAAACCCCTATCAACTGAACAGGCTCACCATGCCCTTGGGTGAGGAATAGGTCCAAGGAGGTCTTTTATGAAACACTATAAACATCTTATTTTTGCAGGTCTTATCTTCTTTGCAACAACTCTGCTTTTCTCCTTCGATTTTAAACTTAAGGGAAGCAAAAATGTGTCCGCGACATTTTCGATAGAGAAGGATGTGATAATAACTCAAACTTTTGAAGTACGCAGCAAAAACAGCTCCGGTGACTACTTCATAACCTTTTCCCCCGGCATATCAAACACTTTTTCTCAAAGAAAACTGCTTAGCGGTTCAGATGAGATGTACTACAATATTTATAACAACAGCAGCGAAAAAACAATCCTAAAAGACCTGAGTGCAAATCCTTCGGGGGGTGAAATTTTAAGCGGAAATATTACCGCAGAAGAACTTAGTAATTCGAACAGCTGGGTATATAAAGAACACAGCTATACCGTTATCATAGACCGTGATCAGTTTCCTCCCGCCGGACAGTATAAAGACTCGAGTGTAGAGGTTACATTGTATAAAGGGACCCCGGAAAATGCCCAGAGGATTAACAGTGAAACCCTTAATATCTCAGTAACAATGGATTCCTACTTGGAAATGTCGCTTGTACAGGAGGGCGCACGACTTGATACAGCGGACCCGGATTATACAATAGATTTTAGCGTACTCGAGGCCGGCGAGACAAATGATGCTGACCTAGTAGTGCGATCAAATAACAATTACGGAGTGACCGTACGCTCGGACCATGGCGGGGTACTTGCTATTCATGATGAGAATGATGCCAGTGTTGTCCCTTATGTTTTAAAGGTAAACGGCAGGGAACAAACCCTATCGGAGGGTACATTTGAGCCCTTTCCTTCAACAGCTGGTCCTACTTCTGTAGATGGTGAAATATACGATTTACGCGTAGAAATTCAGGACTACGGTATGGCCACGGAAGGCACATATTCGGATATACTTACTTTCACCGTGTCGGCCCAATAAGCTGTGTTCAGCCGCCGTCTACAAGTATAAATAAATCGCCAGAAAGAAGCAGATGCTTCCAGCCAGTACAAACAGATGCCACAGCGCATGATAATAGGGCATTTTCTTCATTGAATACACCAGGGTCCCGGAGGTATAGGTAATGCCGCCGGCCAGAATCATCCGGAAAAAGGCCATCGAAACCTGTTCCACCACCGGCTTCCATACAAGGACTATCAGCCAGCCCATAAGAATGTAGATGAGCATCTGCACGAGACGCAGCCGGCCCCAGAAGGCAATTTTAAAGGCCATGCCGCCGGCGGCTATTATCCACACCAATATCAGGGTCAACATCGGATAATACCCGCCCAGACTTAGCATAACCGGAGTGTAAGTGCCGGCGATGAGGATATAGATGGACATATGGTCACAGATACGCAGCACCCGCTTTGCATTAGATACAGGGACAAAATGGTAAAGGGTGGATGAGAGATACAACAGTGTCATGGCCACTCCATACACGATGAATCCTGTCAGAAGGGCGGGATCGTGTGCCCGCATACCCTTTTGCACCAGTAGAACCAGCGCCGCTAAAGAGAGCAGCACTCCCAATCCATGTACCAGTCCCGAGGCGATCTCCTCATGGTTGGAGTCGTGGGTATGCAATGTTATGTGGCGTTCCAGCCAGCTTGCCGTAATTCTTTCTTCACTCATCGGGTCAACTTACACTATTTCACACTATTTTGAATAGGGGCAGCTGAGAGGGCTTCTTGCACAGCCTTAATACAACCGCGCAGCTTCAATAAAGCCGGCTGAGAAGCTTCATAGCATGCTCAACTTCCTGAAACTTCTCACTATCACCACCCTGGTCGGGGTGATGCTTTTTTACTAAACTTCTATAGCGCTGCCGTACCGCCTTAAAACTTGCCCCCTCATCCAAGCCCAGGACCTTATAGGCGTCCCTCCGCTGTTCGTACGCTTCCAGCCGTCCGAAAAAACCGGACAACAGCTTCCGTACCTCCGCCGCATCTATTTCATGGAGATTTTTAAGGTCCAGGTAATACTCCCGTAACGGGTCCGCCTCTACTAAGCCTTCGCTCTGCAGCTTATCCGGTCGGTAAGGCCATAGCCGAATTTCCAGACAAAAGATTTCCAGTTCATACCGTCCCTGCTGGAGGAGCGTATCACGAAGGCGGTACAACACATGAAAAAGGAAAAAGTGAGTTTGAAAGAGGGCCAGATCTTCCGATAAAAGCTCCGGGTTAAACCCTAAAAATCCTTCATCCGTAAGGGCGCGCAGCAGTTCGTGCTCGCTCAACCCTTTTGGGAATCTTTCCAGGATTTCCACTATCGGTTCGTACAGCTGTTCCGGGGTATGTTCCACAAAGACCGTCATATCCTTAAGGGTGAAGAATACGGGCGGTTTGTGCAAGGCCTATTTCCCTTATACACTTGTACACACACTACTCTTCAATTATATTTAGCGGTATGAGCACATTACACATTCACAGTACGAAAATTCAGTCGATTCCCGTGTTGGAGATGTACCCCGACCTGGAATTGCAGGACGCAGCCCCTTTACCAATGGTAATTATTTTTCATGGTTTCGACAGCTGTAAAGAGCGTAAAATGCAGCATGCCTATACCCTTGCGCGGCGCGGTTTTTTTGTGGTGCTGCCCGATGCGGTCCGTCATGGCGAGCGCGAGGACAGCGCTTTTGCAGCCCTAGGGTATACGGAAAAGGCGGAGTTTTTGTTTGATATTGTTACGGAAACCGCCTCTGAAATCGACAGCATTCTCCACCACTATTCTCAATCTTCTATAGTCGATTCCACTCGCTGTGGACTGGCAGGGACCTCAATGGGCGGCATGATCCTGTATGAATATTTTTCAACCTTCGGTACGGAAAGAATTAAGGCTGCGGCGAGCATCATTTCGACCCCCGATTTCGGGAGCATAATCGATAACAGCCTCGAACAAAACCCGGAATTTTACAACGCCTATTCTCACTCAAAAATTGAGCGTGTAAAGGCCGGGCAACCGCTTCCCCGGGCTAAAGAACTCAAGGATTTTCCACTGCTAATGCTTAATTCAGAGGACGATACAATTATGCCTATTCATGGGGTAAAAAGTTTTCACGCTCATTTGCATCACAGGTATACCCGGAAGGACCACCTTAAAATTAAAATCTTTCATAATACGGGACACCAGACCACCGAAGCGATGATGAGCGATTCGGCGGAATGGATGGAAGCCTGGCTATAAAAGTTCTCAGGCCGATCTGTTATTTATAAATTATAAGAGGAATCGCAGCTGCGCGGCAACTCCTGTCTTATCAAGCCTTTCCGAAAAGTACTGGGGATAGTACACCTCACCATTCTGTCGCAGGCTCTCTTCAACCATCTCATCAATAATATCCTCTACCGGCTGCAACTCTTCACCGCATAGGGGACATTTTTTCTTGGCTAAATCGAGGTAATGGTCCTTCTGACACTTATACCCGGGGCGGGAAAAGTGTTCCTGCACCACCAAGGTATGGATCTGGCCGTTCATCAACGCTTTGAGTGTTGGCCCCACCTCCGCAGTGGCTTTACCGCCCTCGTACTGTTCGGATTCAATTCTATCGAGAAGCTCCGATTCCTGCCGACGCTCCCATTCGGAGGCGGCCTCCCGTGCCTTCTCGAGAATCACCTGTTTATCCTCCTCAGGACGGGCGCTAAAATCTCCCACCAGACGCTTCTGTAAGTAGCTGTGCAAGCTGTCCTTCAACAGGGGTAACTCCTTGTCATGGGGAGCCCCCACTAAAAGGTAATCGAAACGACCGGTTTTAAACACATGAAAAGCCGATTCAGCTATTTTTTTAGTATGTTTATAAAGGTGGTCCCGGGCATTCCGCTGATGCCGCTGCTCACCGAATCCCTGTAGGGCCTCGTCAGTATCGCCCTCCATCTCTTCTTCGGTAAAGATTTCCTTCTCTTCCGCCAGCTGGTTGGCCGAAAGTGCATACACCTTTGCCTTGTGGGAATTACTTACCAATACGCAAAACCGTGCAAACTGGTCCCGTACCGCCGTCAATGGGCGTATATACGGTTCAGCACCAATTACAATTTGATTCGGATACTGGACAGGAAGCTCAAATTCTTCCCAAAAGCCCGTAGTATCGGCAAACAGAGCAATCATTTTGGTACCTTCGTACCGGTTTGTCCGTTCTTTTAAAACATCTTCCATTTTTGATAATAATTTTTCTACATTTTCTTTCTCTTCGGTAGAGTAGCGGGAAGTCTCATGCAGCTCCTTCAACTTCCCCCTTACCAAGGAATTTAATTTTGATCTAAACTTTTTCGGCAGCTCTGTAGTAATATACATACTCACTACCGGATGCTCATCGTTTCGATAGCCCATCAACGACTCAATTTGGTCCCGATTTATCATATCGAATCCTCCTTCATCCTCTAGCTAAGATACAAAGGAACTAATTACCAAGTCAAATAAATAGTTAATGGGGAAAGGGGGAATCGAGCCTAAGGATAGGATGTTCTTCAAACTCCCCTTGTGGTGCAAAGAGTGTGTAAAGATTACTTTGAATTGAATTGTACACCCGTGATGTGATATACAGGCGGTTTGGTTCTGCATATTTGGCACCAAGGTGAAATATAAAGTTCACATCATCCGATACTATTGTACCCGTTTTTCCGCGCTCTTTATAAGAAGAAGTACCGACATGAAGGGCTATCTTGTAATCGATCAGGGCGTGGAAAGGCCCACCTTCAATACTTAGAATTACCCGGTTTAAAAGCAACCTGGTGGCGCATACCGCAGCCTCACACTTTTTTCCATCGAAGGGGAAGAGGACCACCCCACCCCACTCGTTCCACATCCAGATTTTTCCATTATAAGCGGAAGTATGTGTATCTATCATATCGTGAAAGGCGTTCTGCATCTGCTCTTTATGACTATCTCCCGCTTTCTTGCTCCACTCTTTTGAAGGAAGAAGCTCAATATACATAAAACAAAAAACATACTCCCTGCCGGGTATTACGTTGTTCCATTCTTTGGAAAACTCTGCAGAGTATTTTGCACACTTCCCCTGCGGCGACGGAGTAGTTTGAGAAGCAGGGACGAGGGCCTGACCATAGGCAATAGGGTGGGCATGAGCTTGAGCGGTTGAACCCGCCCGCTGTGCGTGAAAATCCGTCACCTGCTTAAGGCGCTTCACCTTTACCGAATCCAGACGATTTGTATCAATATAATCACAGCAGCCTCTATGAAACAGGGAGCCCACATCTTTGATCCGACTTTTAGTATCTACTATGCCCCAGGGAGAACCAAGACTTTCGGCATTCTTAAGCAGCTGATTTATTTCGGTATCGGTGAATTGGGAAATATCCAAATAAAAGAAATGACCGTTTGCCCCTTTATTGGTGGAGTTCCATTCGTCCCAGCTTATCGATTCAAAGGTGTATTTTTTTGATCGGACAATCGGTTTAAAGGCTGTTCTTGCCGGAGAATCAGGAGAATCCCCAGTAACCAAAATAAATTTTTTCATTAGAGGGCCCCGCTGCTATATACATAGAATTTGCGTCGGCCCCGTACCGTTTTCTCCTCAAGCCGGCTCAAAAGAAGATGATCAAGCATCACCATCACAACCTCACTCAAAGATAAATTACCCGGTGTGGTATAAGAGTGCTCAAGCTCTTCAACCTGCTTCACCACCTCGGAGGAGCGAATATCCTCTTCATTTTCAGAGTATTCCATAGATCCACTGTGGACCGCAGTTCTTACCTTGAGAGGTCTGCCCAAAGGATTTCTGGTATGATTGTAGAGAAACAGCTCGTGGAGCACCTCCATCCCGGTAATTACGGCGCTCTGATTTTTGTTTCCATAGAAAAAAGCTGCTAATCCGCCATCGCCGTCCCATCCCCAGATACGCCCGTTCCGCTTTTCCACCGACAGGTTTACAATCTCCCGTAAATCATCATAGGACTGCTGTATTGTTGCATCATCACACTCCTTGACCAATTGGGAATTACCGACAATATCCAGCCGAAGAAACGCAAAATCGTAGGTATGGCCGTTTTTTAGGGTCCCCCAATTCCGGGTCCTCCGTAATTTTGGGTTTTCCACAAACATATCATTGACTGAATCATAGATATATCCCAGGTCAATTACACCGTTTATAAGCTGACGAAGATACGGTATCGCATACCGGCGGCCCATATACCCCTGATCACTTGTTTTGATAAGTAACAGCACAAAATCGAGGAAGGCCTGTTGTGCGATGACATCTTTTACAATTTGCTGGGCTGCGGTAATATTGGGGATAGCCACACTGCTGGGGATGCCCGTTTTCTGATGCAAGTCATAATGCGGAATAATATGCCTGGCAAGGGCAACCATAATATTGATAGTCATTGACTGGGCAAGTGCTTTTACACAATAAGTAATGAGTCTGTTCGGTATTCGCCTCAGCCCTGCATCAGGACTCATATCTCCCCGCCCCCTTGAGAATTTATATGGTATGTTATATGTATCGGCAGGATGATGTAAAGTATTACCAGCTAAAGCGGGCGCCGATCCCCCAGGGAACCGCAGAAATTTGAAGGGAATAGGTTTCCGCCATTTTCGAAAGGGAGTACTGATTGATAGAGGCCAAGGCAACATCAAACACAAACAGAAAACTGCCCTGCAGAATTAGCGAATTGCCGTATCCAATCAGACGTTCAGAGCGGCTGCCCGTGGTGTCCGTTTTTTTTCCGCGGTTTTTCAGGAAGAATCCGGCCATCACATAGCCCACATCCAGAGCGGCATTTATCCCTAAGACCCGCCCGAAACTACGGTACTCCTTCACCGTTTGCTCCAGCCCGAGATCGAGAGGACTGCCGACCGCCCCAAAATACCCGAAACCTGCGATTCCGAGATTCACCACGTTCCACAACACATTCATCTGATGAAAGTAATAGATACGGTCTGAGGTTTTTGTCATGTAATAGCCGCTGACGGCAAAGTTTGTCAGAGCCCAAGCCCCGAGCACGTACATTCCGTTCTTCTGGATTCCGATACGTTCCTGGTTCCACTCTTCCAGGGTTAGCCTGTCCTCCTGCTCTCGCCCCTTGGCAGAATCCTCAGCGGACTCCTGGGCTTCTTCTTGACCCTCCTGGGCGGCCACTGAAGCAGCACCGCCTAGAAACACTGACAGCAGCAGCACAAGACAGAGAAAAAGCCTTGCCTGAGTGCCGACCGAAGTGCACACCTGGCCGCCGACACCACAATCGGAATAAGTGCCGGCAGGGGAGGAGTCGGTATGAGGGGCATTTTCGTCGAAATTCGGCATTATCAGAACTGTAGTTCTACTTTTGTTCGGAAAGCGTGCTTAGTGGAAAAGTCGTCGGCCCCGTCCGGGCCATAGGCGAAGAGCACCGTATGCGGTTCATCCGGATTTAAATCAACATCGTACTCATCCCCGGAGTTCAAAGGAATAACAAACACCAGCGTGGTGCTGCCGGAAGACTCCGATCCCGAAGCCGATATTATGTCTTTGGATCCGCCGATATCTACATCGGCTTTGTGAGAAAATGCGCCGGTACCGAAATGGTCACTGATAGTTACACTGCCGTCGTTCACAAACCCGATAATGATATTGGCATCCTTCATAGCCCGGGTGGCATCGAAGCCGACAGATATCCAACCGGTTGTCGGCGCGGTTACCTCAACCTTGAGATTCTCGCCATCGAGCATCCAGCGGAACTCCAGGTCTTCGGTGGTTATGTACTTATATCCATCGCCGGACTCCTGGGGAGTAACCTCTTGGGCGCCGCCGGCCCAGATGAACGAAGCCAATCCGATTAATAAACCTATACACAGAACTATTTTTCGCACAGTGTGCCTCCTTACTAGAAAGGATAGGTACTATACACAGGGAAAGCAATAGTCTTTATAAAAAGAAAAAGGTCAGAGGAATGTCATTTGTATAAGGAATTTCTCCGACCTTTTAGTCTTAACTTTCTACATATATTATGTAACTATATTATTTCAAACTCTTTTTTAAATTCATTTACCCTTTCACGTGCGACAGCTCCTAGTGTTGTAGTATCCGACATAAAAACAACCATATTATAACCACGTTTATACTTGGCAAATGCGTCATCAGTATTTCCGCTCACCGTGGCTAAGACTTTGCCTGCTTTCAGGACCTTCGATTCGATCTGTGCTATCACTTTTTGTACAGACTCTGCCGATGAATCGGCAAAAAAGCCCATATTTGTTGCTAAATCCATTGGGCCGATAAAGATTCCATCCAGTTCTTTTATTTTCAATATCTCATCAAGATCTTCTACTGCTTGAGGCGTTTCCACTGCAGTCATCACAAAAATATTATTCCCGGCACTCTTCAAATATTCTACAGAGTTGTTACCATAATGGGCAGCTCGGGGACTTCCTGCAACACCTCGAATACCGCTAACTGGGTACTTTGCAGCTTTTACTGCCTGAGAAGCTTCTTCAGCACTGTTTACATAAGGCACCAACAGTCCGTATACGCCGGCGTCAAGGATTCTCTTTATTTGTACAAAATCATTCCAAGGTGCTCTTACAAATGGTACTGCCTGCTCCCCTTTCATCGCTTGAATCTGACTTATCAGCTTCTGAATATCACCCGGAGCATGTTCCATGTCTATCATCAAGACATCAAAGCCTGCCTCAGCCATTACTTCTGCGGTAATGTTACTGGCCGCTTGAAGCCAGCCTGCCGAGATCTTCTCTCCAGCCATTAAGCTGTTTTTCACCCAATTTTCTTGCCCACCTTTCATAACTCTTTTCTCCGCTTTGAAATATATTCAAGAGTATTGTTCCAGGCAGTCACGAAGGAACTACGGAACAACTCAACCGGACCAAAATCTTCCCACTCTTCCGGTGCTAATCCATTGATATACCACCCACGTCTGAAATCATCCAAAGTACTGAGAAGCTCATCCAATACTTTTTCGTTAGTTATTGTGTTAAAACGATCAACTACCGGTGGATTCTGTTCTATGAGCTGATCAGCGGTTCCTTTCCAATTGATAGTCACACACGCTTCTGCTCCCACCATTTCTGTAAAATGCTGCAGCCCTCGGGCTCCTCCACCTATGAACCCTACACGGCTCCCGCGCTCTTTAGTAAGTTTATACACCTTACGGGCTACCAGCATACCGGCCTGCCATAGGCTATCTTCGGAGATATTGATGTTGTTCCGCTCCACTTGCTTTTTCAGGTATTCATCATAAATACCGGTAATATGGGAAAAGTACACCAGGGGCATTTCTTTTTTCTTTTTTGCAACCCTTTCATAGGCATCCATGAGTGCTACTACCTGAGAGGCACCAAATACTTCAGTGGCGTTTATTGGAACGTCTTCTTCCAAGAGAACCTCAATAACCTTTACTCCCTCTTCAGTCAGGGGAATTTTACTCATTATATTCGGACTTACTTCACGATTAAAACGTGCATTCTTCAGCATTGTGGCTTCATCCTCGTACAAGGGTGATCCCTGAATACTGACATACCCTTCACGCCCATGACTCTTCTCATATACAGGCATGAAGCGCTTAGCCACCTCTGTAACCAATTCACGCTGCAATACTACCTGAACAGTTTCATCGTCCTCATATTCACCTATAATTCTATCCAGTTTAGCTAATGCATAATCCTTTTCTTCTTCATTGATCAACATCTTCCAGGTGTAGGCAGGATTCTGAGTACACCCTACCGCCCCATTCGCAATAGCCTGATCTGCTTGCTTTCTAGTTACATTGTTAATCCAAAATCTAGTCGGAGTTTGTTCAGTAACTCTGTAAAAATATCCCTTATCCATACTTTCTCCTTTCTTCAGTTTTGTTATTGAAATAACACCGGTTCGATTCCTAGTATTTCGCATACCATAAGCAACTCCTCAACATAGTTGCCTTCAACACCGGAGATGTGGTTTGAGCCGTATTCTTTTACAAAAGCATCTATATCAAAACTGATTTTTGCAAATAACGTCGGCAACTGGTGCGGTCCCCGGGCAGCCACAAACTCATCAAGCAATTCCTGACTAGGCGAAACCGCCTCAGTTGGTATGATTGCCATTTTGTATTTTCCGCCCTTACGGTACAAGCGGGCCAGCTGCATTTCTCCAGGGGCGGCATTGAAATAGGTAATACCGGCGCCCCCCGGCCGTACTGACTGTTTGATAACAATCTTTTTTAGATTCTCATTGCTATTTTCATTCCGTCCGGCATAATACGCACAAATTGCTCCGCAATTCACGCAGTACATGAGGGATCGTTTGTTATCGAGATGACTCACATCGGCAAAAAATGTAGGTTTTCCTCCGGAAAGAAGTTTGAGAATTTGTTGTGTAAGTGCTCCATCCGCATCAGCCTCACATGCTATTGGAGTAGATTCTTTTACACCCTCGGCATCTTCACTGTAGGCGAGAAATGCTTGCGTCATGCACTGAGGCACATAGTAATTCGACAGCTCCGGCATACATTTGAGACCAACAAAATCCAGCTCAGCTTCTTTCACAATGTCCTTAGTGGCCAGATAGCAGGCAAGCTGAAAATCAAATTTTTCTCGCGTTAACTTGTCCTGGTTGTAGTGTACTTCCTTTACCCCGCCCTCAAGCCAGTTTCTCATTTTGTCAACTCGTTCGTGAGGGATGAGTTCTGCACGCCGCACTATCTCGAGTTGATCAATATGCTCGCTATCAATCCCGAACAATGCTCGCCATTGCATCGGATCGAAGGTTGCAGGATCAATTCCAATCGAACGCCCACCGAATAAACCGAAAACAGAACCTTTCAGTTGTTCCTTTACCGCCGCCCCGCGTAACACAGGCAGTAGTTTTTCCCGATATACCCCCGGATCATACTCTTCTCTAATACGCATATGCGGATAATCGATCTGCCCAAGGGCTCCGGAAGCCCCAAACAAGCCGACACTACCGTGGGTAGCTGGGTCCTGGTTCCCCAAAACGACGGTGTACAGCCCCATTCGCTGTACACCGTGGAGTACCAAATTGGGCGATGTCCATGCAGGGGTATGTGCGATCAACACCTGCGCACCACGGCTTTTTATAGAATCAACGGCTGCATCAATTTGTTCACGGGTTCTCGAAACTTCTTCCTCGTAAATGAGGTCAATAGGCAATTGCTGTAATGTATCAATAGCCTTTTTGTGCAAAGGAATACAGACACGTGCAAATACTTTTTCCCACATATCCTGACGATGATCTGCAAAAGTAATAAACCCAATTTTTGGCTGTTCCATCTTACGTCTCCTCGCTATTTTGTCTTTATTTTAGACGACCTTTCTCATCATGGTCGGAGTCGTAACTGATATTCGGAGTTCCATTGTATCCTGTAGGATTTCGAAATCCGAGCGGGTTTACTCCATTGGGATATCGTTCTTTGACTTCATTCACCAGCTT
>Ga0209925_1000105_pt1 | contig 41840 bp, 41 predicted proteins | sample SalPonR2_A_D1_MG_FD_185702 | JGI IMG/M metagenome (GOLD analysis project Ga0209925, IMG submission 185702) | Salt pond soil microbial communities from South San Francisco under conditions of wetland restoration - Salt Pond MetaG R2_A_D1_MG... ... | reverse complement strand
CTCTATATTAATTATATCTTACATAATTAGTATTATCATAAAAATATAGAAAAAAATGGAAAGGAAGTGAAGAACGTAGCAATTCCTCTCCACCTAAATCAAAGGCAAGATTTAGATGGAGTTTCCTTGCTACATTTTTGATGAACCAGCCACAGAAACATCCAATTATGATATAATTTATGCATATATAGAATATTTAGAAAATTTTAGATATTTAGATAATACTTCCACTGCTATTCTTTTAAATAAAAATGAAAGCACAAAAGAACTGCTTAAATACCTATTTAATTAAAAGCATATTACATTAAATAGTATATGTTAACTAAAGTAATAAAGGTTCTTATTAAGGGCCTTTTTGCTTATTTTAATCTGTATTAAAGGATGTTTATTTAAGATAAGTAATATTTATTGATAAATTTTGTCAAAAAGTTTTAATTAATGTAAGAAAGATATTTGTATTACCAATTTGAGCCGAGAAAGCCTCGGCTATTTTAATCTAATTGGTAACTAATAACATTTATACATTATATTTTTTGTATACCTAACACTCTTATGACATGATAGAAAAAACAAATGATATTATTGTTTTTTTATGAATATCATTAAAAATACTGTTTAAACTAGAACTTTATCTGGGGCTACTGCTGGTAATCTTAGTTTAAAAAACTTTCCAACCCTATCTTGAAAATCGAAGGTGCTTAATATGCAATTGACTTATGTTCTGAAATTATTAAAAACAATTAAAAAAACAAAATATATTTTTAATCAATATTTCAGAAGTAGCTAAAAAACGTCGAGATATTGCTGATAAACTTAAAGCAGGTAAAACAAATTTAAGTTCTGCTAACTATAAGGAAATTAACCTTCCGTCCGCTGCTAAAAACTAGGACATTAGAGAAGTTAAAGCAAATTATAAACGGTTTTTAAAATCTGATTCTGACAAAGATAACATAGAATTTAAGGATAATTAACCAATTTGTTATAATAATCTAAATTATCATATTGATGATCACATAATCTCTATACCTCTCTATACTAAGAATTGTCAAAGATTTGCTTTCCCCGTTAAGCAAACTGAAAGGTTTGAAGAATTGCAACAATTTATCGAAAGTGACTATAAATCAGGTAAAGCTATTCTTTTTTATAAAAGAGGAAAATGGTGCTTTGCTGTAACAATAAAAATTGTAAATAAAGAAAGCAATGATTCTAATGTAATGGGAATTGATATTGAACTACTAGAAATAGACTCACCTCTAATCATTCGACAACCTCGTGGCGGCCTCGATGACCTAATACCGAAACTATCATTGCTTAGTACATAAGAGAGTTTCAGTGCAAGTTTCTTTAAGGAATCCTCGTTTGTGACAATAGGAACGAGCGGGGAGGATGTCAAAACAGGTGATGTAGATAAAGCACATCAAAGAATTGTAAAAGCAGCTGATGAATATCTTAATATTTAAAAATAATATAACATTTAAAAAACCGGTAGGTTTTATCCTACCGGTAATTTTTCAAATTATTTGTTTTTAAATTAAAAACTCACCATCTTCATAGATTAATTCTCTATCAGCAAAAATTTGACCTCCATCAGTCATATCACAGAGCATATCCCAATGAATTGTAGACTCATTTTCACCTTTAGTTTCTGGATAGCTTCTACCTATTGCTAGGTGAACTGTCCCACCGATCTTTTCATCAAATAACATATTACGGCTAAATTGTTTTATTCCATGGTTACAACCAATTGCAACTTCACCTAGGTATCTAGAACCTTCATCTGTATCTAAGAGAGTATGGAGTAATTCCTCTCCCTTTTCAGCAGACGCTTCAACAACCTTACCGTTTTCAAAGGTTAACCTAATATCTTCAATCTCTTTCCCCTGGAAAATTCCTGGATAAGAAAATCTAATATGACCTTCAGCCGAATCTTCTACTGGCCCGGTAAATACTTCTCCACCTGGATAATTTTCTTTACCTTTATCTGGAACCCAGACTCTACCTTCTACATCAAATTTAATATCTGTATCTTTAGATTTATAATGAAGTTCTTTTACGTCATTTAAATAATCAGCATATCTTTCTAACTCTTCACCTAATTTTTGCCAATAAGCAACTGGATTGTCTTCATCTAAATGGCAGGCTTTAAATACAAAATCTTCATATTCTTGTAAAGACATCTTAGCTTCCTGAGCATCGGCTGAAGTAGGGTATTGACACAAAGTCCAATTTAGGTCACCCTCAGCTGCTCTTTTCATATGTATCTCCATTAATTCTCTATTAGCCAAACTACGCTTTTTCATCTTTTCGGGCTCAACATTACTCATTCCCTTTGTATTATAATTAGCTAAAATAGAAATTGAAGCATCAACATTTTCTATTATATATTTTTGATATGGTGATTGGTAATTGAGTTGATGTTCAGCTGCGTATTCAAAAAACAGTTCTTCTTGCCCTTCAAATGTTGGTACTACAATGGGGTGAGCACCCTTTTGTAGAGTTTTAATATATAAAGCTTTAATTAAAGGTTCAGCCACCATTGCTCCCTTAATTAAAACTTGATCCCCTTTTTGAACATCTACTGAATAATTAACAAGTACATCTGCATACTTTTCTAAAATTGGATTTATCATTAATATCCCCCTTTAATTTATTCTAAGCTGATAGAAACATGATCTCCATCATCATTAATATCAACTATTTTGCCTTTTGTTGTTTCATCATTAATTGCAGATAAAATTTCATCTAAATTGACGTTTTGTTCTTCCATTTGCTCTTTGGCTTTTTTGGGCATTATTTTTAAGGCAGTTTTAGCTAATAACATGGGAATAGAAATATTAACTTTTTCCTGACCATTTTCTTCTACTAAAATTTTAATGAATTTAGGCTTTTTATTGCTTGTTTCAGGTTTTTTAAAGACTGTATCTCTTTTTTCTAAAGTTCCTAGTAATTCATTAGCCTCTTTTGCATCAATTGTACCTTTTTCTAACATTTTTAAAATTTGTAATCTCTCTTCACTCAATTTTCATACCTCCTAATTATATTTCTCCTAGTTGTTCAACAGCTTCTGCTGCAGAAATTTCTCCACTTTCTAAACGAGTTAAAACTTCTTTTCTCTTTTCTGCCATCTCATCATCAGGACTCTGTTCAATATCATGTCCTAAAGCATGAATCACCTCATCTAATTTATTTCTAACAGTAGGATAAGAGATACCGAGTTCTCTTTCCACCTCTTTAATATTACCACGTGATTTAACAAAAACTTCTATAAACTCTAGATGTTCTTTTTTTAATCTAGAAAATTTATCTAATTTAAATTTTCCACTGATAGTAGTTTCACAACTGGGACATTTTAGTTCAGTAATAATCATATCGTCACCACATACTGGACAATTACCTACTAAATTATGAATCACATTTTTTCCTCCTTTCTTAATATATTTTAACACATCTGTTACTTTCTATTTAATATTATATTATTATTCTTTATAATTGTCAAGTAAGATATTAATTATTTTAATTTATAAATTAAAATATTTAATATTTACTTCATTTTTCCGTAATTTCCTCCCCCACCACTAACTATTTTTGCATTTCCTGTACGAGCCATTTCAATTTTTTTAGCTAATTTAACATTTAACACTTCTTTTAATTCCGCAAGCTTTGTATTATGAATAACTTCCATTTCGGTATTGAATTTTTTTAATAATTTTTGTAAGGTTTTTTTCCCTAAACCAGGTATATCCAATAAAGGAATTTGATAAATATATTTACCCCGGTGGTCAGGATGACTTACTTTTTGATCAGATATTTCTAAAATTCTATCCTTAACTCCTTTAATTAATTCTTTACCACATTTAGGACAGATTGAATAAGATTTTTCATAAGTGAAATTTTTATTACAATTTGTACAATAGGAACGGTGGTATTTACCTAACCTAGGATCCAGACCAAAATTTGCAACTACTCCTCTGCCTTTTTTTCTCAATAGAGTATTTTTAAATTCATAAAAATTTAGTCCTTTCATTTTAAATATATTATATTCGCGGGCTATTTTGGGCACTGAATGTGAATCTGAATTTGATAAAAAAGATTTACTTTTTAATTCACTTAAACGGTCTGCTAAATTACTATCAGCACTTAAACCTAATTCTATAGCAGGAATTTTTCCCCACTCTTTATTTGTAAAAACCTTTTTATAACTATCAACAGCATTACCATAAAAACTTTTATGGGGTGTAAACGCATGTGCTATAACCATAATACCACCAGTTGCTTCTACAATTTTTAGTATTTCAGAACCTTTTAATCCGGTAACCTGTGAACTTAAGTTTACATTTGTAATATATTGTTTCATAATTGCTGTAAATTCTTTTAAGTTCTCAAAAAAGGGAAAGTAGGCTAAGTAATGGACCATACCACCATTTTCTTCTCTACTTTCAACTTCTGCGCCTGGAATAATTACAATTTTATCTTTATAATTAAATCCTCCCCCAGGTAATTCTTCAATTTCATCATTTTTTAACATATCTTCTATATCAGTTTGCACTCTCGGAGAGGCACAATCAATGATACCAATTAAATCTAATCCTTTTCTTTCACAGCTTTCTTTAACAATATTTTCAAATGTTAAATTCTTTGAAGCTGTGATTTTAACCGGTTCTCCTTTTTTTGAAGCGCCAATATGAATGTGTAAGTCAGCAAAGTATTCATTCATTATTATTATCCCTATTTAAATACCAAAGTAAGCCAATAATGGTTTTGCTGTCTTTAATTTTACCATTTATTATATTAGGAATAATCTTGTTGGGAGAAAGTTCCACGATTTCTATATACTCACCTTGATCTAAATTTTGACCGAAATATTTTAAACCATTTGCAATAAATAAATGAAGTTTTTCACTACTATAACCAGGTGTAGTATAGAAATGAAATAATTCTTTAATATCTGTAGGTCTATAGCCAGTTTCTTCTTCAAGTTCTCTAACTGCACAAAGTTTTACATCTTCATCTTCTTCTAACTTACCAGCTGGCAGTTCTAACACAATCTCATCAACTGCTATTCTATACTGCTTAACCATTAAGATATTACCTTCTTCAGTCACAGGAATGATCGCAACTCCCCCGCTGTGTTCAACAACTTCACGGTAAGTTTCATGCTCATCAAATAACTTTACCTTATCTTTTCTTAAATTTAAAATTGTTCCTTCATAAATATAGTTGCTATTTAAAATTTTTTCTTTATATTTTTCCATTATATTTTCACCCCTTAATTGCAGTACACTTAATTTTATCATTTAGACTGCAATAAAAAAAGTATAATCTAAATATTACTTTTTAGTTTATCTACATTTTATATGATAAAAGCCTGGAATCTATAAATTCCAGGCTTTTATTTTTAAATTTAATTATTATCTTCTGAACGTGAATCTAAAGCCTTTTTAATGGTTATAGATAAACCACCAAAAAGTATTATAACAGCAAAAATAAGCATAATGATTGCAGATGTACTCATATTACTCGCCTCCTCTTAATACTTGATATTAATTTGTTTTATCTTCTACAGTACTGATATTACTCAATAAGTAACTTACTACTCCAACTGCGATTATCATTCCCCAGCCGGCGATCCACTGAGGACCCAGATTATATCCTCCATAAGGTTTGGCAATATCACCTATAAAGTTTCTGATAAGGAGGAAAATAAGGACAATTGGTACCACAAACTTAACCATTACATTCCACCATTTACCAAATTTGTATTCTGAGATAGGATTAAAATAATTTCTGATTTCTTCAGGGTCATAAAACCAGCCGACAGCCAATGTTTCTAAAATACCACCAATTATTAAGCCATAACTATTTATATAATGGTCTACTATATCCAGCCAGTATAAACCACTTTTGGTCGTAAATATTAAACCAGCTACGAAAAGCAAACAAATAATGGTTAAAGTTATTTTTTTCTTATCCCATTTAAATTTATCGGAGAAGCCTGCCACATTAGATTCAACAAGTGAGAAAGCAGAATCTATTCCTAAAGTTAGTAAGGTTAGGAAAAATACTATGCCGAAAAAGCCGACCACAAGCGGGCCTCCTGGCAGCATATTAATTGCATTCGGATAAGTTACAAACGCTAAGCCAACTCCAGCTGTAGCTACTTCTTCAATACCTACTCCCTGATTCTGGGCCATATATCCTAAAGTTCCAAAAATGGCAAATCCGGACATAAAACTAATACCAGAGTTTGCAAAAACAGTTATTAGAGCATTATTAACAATATCAGAATCCTCAGGCATATAACTAGCATAAGCAATCATAATTCCCATACCTAGACTAAGAGTAAAGAATACCTGGGAATAGGCATCTATCCAAACTCTGAAGTTAGTTAAGACTGAAAAGTCTGGTTGTAAGTAATAGTTAATTCCAGTTAATGCACCTGGCAAAGTAAGGGCTCTAACAATTAAGATTATTAATAAAACAATTGGACCTAAGACAGTAAACCAAATTACTTTACTAACGCTTTCAGTGCCTTCTCTTAAAATATAATAAATTAAAATCCAGGTAATAACAACCCCAATTAAGACTGAAAGACTAAAACCACCAATTTCACTGGGGCCCGATGATATTTTTAAGACACTATTATAAAAATAGTCCTGGGTATTAGCTCCAATCCAGGCTCCTGTAAAGGCATCAGCTACATAATTCCAGGCCCAGCCCATTACACCTGAATAATAACTAACAATAACAAAAGCAGAAATAACAGGCCACCAACCGAAAAATTCAAACTTATCTTTTATTTTAGCTAATGAACCTGGTGCCCCCTGCTGACTTTTTTGACCTAAAGAAAATTCCATAACTATCAAAGGAATTCCGGCCGTAATTAAAGCTACAAAATATGGGATTAGAAAAGCGCCTCCCCCATTTTTAAATACTACATACGGAAACCGCCAGGCATTACCTAAACCTGCTGCTGATCCTATTGCTGCTAAAACGAATGCTGTACGCGTATTCCACTGATCTCTTTGCATATTAATACTCCCTTCTTTTTAATTTTTTTATTATTTATTCTAGTCTTCTATAAAAAAATTAAATACTCATTATGATCAATAAAAACTAGCATATTCTACAACTTATAGGACCTTGCTATTATGTTAAATCTCTAAATATTTTCAATAAGAAGATTTCTTATTAATATAATATCACCCCTTCCATTCCATATTATAATCTATACATTCAATAAAGATAAATATTATAATTATTAATCACTTATCGCTACTACCTTTTAATAATTAATAATATATACAGTAATATATTGTAACCATTATTTATTTTATTAATATTCATTTTAGTATATTTAGGTTAAAAATGGTATAAATACCAACTTATAGCTATTTTTAATATACTATCAAAAATTATTTGATTAGTAAAATTATATTGGGAATCTTTTTTTTGTTTTTACCCGAATATACAATGTATAAGGTTTTAAATAAAATAAGGTATTAAAAAAAGAGTTCCTTTTGGACTTACCCAAAAAGGAACTCTTTCCTATTTTTATCTTATTCTTTTTTAAAAAACAAATACTTATTTATATTCTTTGCCTCTTTCCAGTGCTTTTACATTCATCTCTATTAAATCCTGGTTACGAGCAGATAAAACACTTTCTAGAGATTTCTTAACAGTTTCTGGTTTAACAATATCTTTTTCCTCTATATAAGAACCAAGCATTACCATATTAGCTACTCTAGCATTACCTAGTTCATTTGCTATTTTATTAGCTGGAACTTTAATTACTTTTACATCTTCTCTTTCAACATCTTTTCCAATTAAGGAACTATTCATAAACACAGTTCCACCGCTTTTTACCTTAGGTAAAAACTTATCTAAAGAGGGTAAATTCATTACAATGATAGTATCCGGTCTTGAAGACATTGGTGAAGGTATTTTTTTATCAGAAACAATTACTGTACAGTTAGCAGTACCACCTCTCATCTCTGGACCATAAGAAGGCATCCAGGAAACTTCTTTATCTTCTTTCATGCCTGCATATGATAAAAGTTTACCCATTAACATTATACCTTGTCCACCAAAACCGGCCATAATAATTTCTTCATTCATCTTACTCCACCCCCTCAGGTGATTTTAATACGCCAAGGGGATAAGTTTCAATCATATTATTTTTTAACCATTCAATTGCATCTTGTGGTTTCATTCCCCAGTTGGTAGGACAGGTTGATAAGACTTCTACTAAAGCAAAACCTTCTCCATCTAACTGCATTTGAAAGGCTTTTTTGATTGCTTTTTTAGCCTGTCTAATATGTTTAGGGTCATGTACAGATACCCTGGCGATATAGGCAGAACCATCTAATTCAGTTAACATTTCAGACATCTTAATGGGATGACCTGCTTCTTTAAGATCTCTACCATATGGTGATGTAGTTGTTTTTTGACCTTCTAAAGAAGTAGGGGCCATCTGACCACCAGTCATACCATATATAGCATTATTAACAAATATAGTACTAATTAATTCACCGCGATTAGCAGCATGTACTGCTTCTGCAGTACCAATTGAAGCTAAGTCGCCATCACCTTGGTAAGTAAATACAAATTTGTCGGGATGGACTCTTTTAATACCGGTTGCTACTGCAGGTGCTCTTCCGTGAGCAGCTTCATGCATATCAACATTGAAGTATTCATAAGCGAGTACAGAACAACCTACTGGTGCAACCCCAATTGTTTCTTCTCTTAAATCTAACTCATCAATTACTTCTGCTATAATCCTATGAATTATACCGTGTGTACAACCCGGGCAATAATGAAATGATTTATCAGTTAAAGCATCTGGATATCCAGCTACTTGTTTCATTATTTTTCACCCCCGATTTTTTCAATTTCTTCTACAATCTCTTCGGGTGAAGGTACTACTCCACCAGTTCTACCGTAAAAATGAACTGGTTTTTTACCATTGACAGCTAGTCTTACATCTTCAACCATCTGCCCAGTGCTCATCTCAACTGCCAAGAAATTATCCACTTTATCAGCAGTTTTATTTATAATTTCAGTTGGAAACGGGAATAATGTAATAGGCCTAATCATTCCAACTTTATAACCTTCTTTACGAGCCATCTCAATAGCACTAGAAGCTATTCTGGCAGTTGTACCATAAGCAACAATGATAGTATCTGCATCTTCTGTATAAAGTTCTTCATACCTTACTTCTTCTTCTTTCATCTTGTCATATTTAGCTTTTAATTTCATATTATGGTCTTCTAAATCTTGTGGATCTAAAGCAAGAGAATTGATTACATTAGGTTCTCTACCTTTGGCTCCATCGGTAGCCCATTCTTTTTTAGGGAGATCTTCAGGATCAACCGGATCTTTAAATTCAACCGGTTCCATCATCTGACCAATAATTCCATCTCCTACTAATAAAACAGGATTCCTATATTTATCTGCCAAGTCAAAAGCCAACATGGTTAAGTCAACTGCTTCCTGTACTGAACTAGGAGCTAATACAGCTAAACTGAAATCACCATGTGCCATACCTTTAGTAGCTTGAAAATAATCTGCCTGTGAGGGTTGAATTGAACCTAAACCAGGTCCACCCCTCATTATATTAATTATTACTGCAGGTAGTTCTGCTCCTGCAATATATGAAATACCTTCTGCCTTCAAACTAATTCCGGGAGAAGAAGATGATGTTAGAACTCTTGCTCCTGCTCCAGCCGCACCATAAATCATATTACTCGCGGCAACTTCACTTTCTGCCTGTAGAAAGGTCCCTCCTACTTCTGGAAACTTTCTTGCCAAATAGGCCGGCAATTCACTTTGGGGTGTTATTGGATAACCGAAAAAATAGCGGCAGCCGGCTCTTATAGCCGCTTCAGCAATCGCTTCATTCCCCTTCATTAAAGTTTTTTCACCCATATATTTAATTAATCCCCCTTTTTTATTCTTCTTTATATACTGATATTACAACGTCCGGACACATTGTAGCACACATACCACAACTTATACATTTGTCTTTTTCTTTAACTTGAGCATAATGGTATCCGTGACTGTTTATATCATCTGCCATACTTATTATGCTAACGGGACAAACACTTACACAAAGCTCACATCCCTTACATCTTTCTATATCAAACTCAACATTTTTATGTTTTTCTTTTTCCATCCAGACACCCCCTTAGTAGTTCTTTGCTTTTTCAATTCCGGAAAGTACTCTATATGCACCGGCAGCTAGGGCTTCTAATTCTTCCTCACCTGCAAATACTTTAACAGGTGCAAAATGTCTAACCCTATTTTCAATCAGATGTACAAAACGATCTGAATAAGCAATTCCACCGGTTAAGATTATCACTTCACAGTCTCCACTTAAAACAGCAGACATGCTACCTATCTCTTTAGCTACCTGATACGCCATTGCTTCAAATATTAATTGGGCCTTTTCATCACCATTATCAATTCTGTTTTCAACTTCTATCATATTACTGGTATCTAAATAAGATACAACTCCACCTTTACCAATTAATTTCTTTTCTAATTCATCTTTCTCATAATCACCAGAAAAACACATTTCTAATAGATCATAACTGGGTACTCCTCCACTGCGATTAGGACTAAATGGTCCATCTCCGCTCAGGGCATTATTAACATCAATAATTTCCCCTTGTTTATGAGCTCCCACCGAAATGCCTCCTCCTAAGTGAGCGACTATTAAATTAATGTTTTCATAGTCTTTGTTAACAATTTCAGCATACTTTCGAGCAACTGCTTTTTGATTTAAAGCATGCAATATACTCTTTCTTCTTAATTCAGGTATTCCCGATATTTTTGCTATTTCCTGCATTTCATCAACTACTACTGGGTCAACAATAAAGGCAGGACAGTCTGCTTTTTTAGCTAAAAGATCGGCTAGCAATCCTCCCAGATTGCTAGCGTGCTCTCCTCTTTTTGCTTCTTTTAGATCTTTCTTCATCTTTTCATTAACACGATAAGTACCGCCATCGATCGGTCTTAAAAGTCCACCTCGACCGACTATAGCTGCTATATTTTTAATTTCTATACCCTCTTTTTGTAAAAATTCCAGGATATAATTATATCTAAATTCAAGCTGATCACAGATCTGATCAAACTTTTTTAATTCTTTAATATCGTGATCAATATTTATTTTTTTAATCTCGGTAGTCCTATTATATAATCCAAGTTTCGTTGTAGTAGAACCAGGATTGATAGTAAGGATTAACATTTCCATTATGCCACTCCTATCGTGGGATAAAGTTTCTTCTTACTTTGCCAATATTTTTAATTCTCTCTTCTGCCACTATATCTGCAGCTTGATAAGTTGGAATATCATCTCTTTTACTAATTTCAAACACCTTTTTAATATTGCTGTAAATATTTCTTGCTCTCTTAAGAGCGCGTTCTCTATCATAACCGATTAATTCATCATAGACATTAATTACTCCACCCGCATTAATTACATAATCAGGTGCGTAAACAATACCTTTTTCTTCTAATTCATCTCCATGTCTTTCTTCTTCCAAGACATTATTAGCTGCTCCTGCTACAATATCACAGTTTAACTGTGGAATAGTATCATCATTAATGACAGCTCCTAAAGCACAGGGAGCAAAGATATCACAATCAACACTATAGATCTTACCAGGTTCTACAACTTTAACTCCAAAATCTTCTACTACTTTATCAATATTATCTTGTTTGATATCAGTAACAATTACATCAGCTCCAGCTTCTTTAAGATGTTTAACTAAATAATAACCCACATGTCCTACACCCTGTACAGCTACAACTTTACCGTTAAGATCATCAGTACCATATACTTCATCAGCGGAAGCTCTAATACCGTGGAACACTCCTAAAGCAGTCACTGGAGAAGGATCTCCACTGGTTGAGGGTAAGCCTGTTACAAAATCAGTTTCTTCTGCAACTATATGCATATCATCAACATTTGTATTTACATCTTCAGCAGTAATATAACGCCCATTTAAGCTTTGTACAAAACGTCCGTAAGCTCTCCAAAGTTCTTCACTTTTAATCTCTTTTGGATCACCAATAATAACGGCTTTACCGCCACCTAAGTTTAAACCAGCTGCTGCTGACTTATATGTCATACCTTTTGCTAATCTTAATACGTCATTTAAAGCTTCTTCTTCAGTTTCATAATCCCAAATTCTGGTTCCACCTAATGCAGGACCTAAGGTAGTATCATGAATCGCAATAATAGCCTTTAAACCGGAAGCCTCATCATAATTAAATACAACCTGTTCGTAATCATCTAATTCTAATCTTTTAAAAAGTTCTTCCATTAAAAATCTTCCTCCCTAAATATTATTTTTATCCTCTGTCATTACTTTACCTAGAGCAATTGAATTTAGTTTAGTTTCCGCACGATCAGCCCTAGAAGTAATTACAAGAGGTACTTTAGCCCCAACTACAACACTAGCCGAAGGTTGTTCACCATAAAATACCAATGATTTATATAAGATATTACCAGCCTCTATATCAGGTACTAATAATATATCAGCATGTCCAGCAACTGGACTATCTATACCTTTATGTTCAGCTGCCTCTTTACTTATTGCATTATCAAAAGCAAGCGGCCCATCAACAGTAATCCCCTCAATCTGTCCCCTATCACTCATTTTAGAAAGAGAAGCTGCTTCTATGGTAATATCCATAGAAGGATTAACTGCCTCTACAGCAGCCAGCACAGCAGCTTTAGGTTCTTTAATCCCAATAGCATGTGCCATTCTACCTGCATTATTAATTAAATCAACTTTATCTTCTAAAGTTGGACTAATATTCATCCCACCATCAGTCATAATTACTAAACGGTCTATTTTTTCTAAATAAATTAAAGTAACTAAACTTAATATATTTTCACCGCGTAGACCATACTTTTTATTAAGTAAGGCTTTTAAAATTATACTAGTATTAATATGACCTTTCATAGGATAATCTGCTTTGCCTTCTTTGATTAGTTCCATGGCTTTATGAGCAGATTCTTTTTTAGAATTAGTTCCCACTATTTCAACTTTTTCATTTAGTCCCTTATCTTTTACAATCTTATTAATTTGGTCATAATTACCAATCAAAATTGGCTCAACAATACCTAACTTCGTGGCCTTTTCTATACTATCTATTACTACCGTATCGGCAGCTGCTACCACAGCCAGCTTAAGGGGATCGGTTTTCGTAGCTTCATTTATTAGTTGCTCAATATTTGCAAGCATTTTTTACCCCCTTATATTATGAACAGCTTTCATCATCTCGATTCTTTCTTCTACCATATGATCAGCAGCTTCAACAGTGGTAATACCTTTTTGATCTGCAATTTCAAAGATTTGTAGAAGTTTATCATAAATTCCTTCACATTTTTTCATGGTTCTTTCTTCATTATATCCACCAATACCAAGTTCATCAGCAACCTGAATTAATCCACCAGCATTAATTACATAATCAGGTGCATATAAGATATCTCTTTTTTGAAGTTTTTCAGCAAAATCATGGTTTACTAATACATTATTAGCTGCACCAGCAATAATATCGCATTTTAATCTATCAATTGTGTCTTCATTAATAACAGAACCAAGAGCATTTGGTGAAAAGATATCACAATCAACATCATAAATTTCCTCTGGTTCAACAATTTCAGCTCCAAGTTCTCTACCTTTTTCAATATAATCTTCATTGATATCGGTAGCAACTACTTCACAACCAGCATCAATTAAATGTTTAGTAAGTTTTGAACCAACCTTACCTAAGCCCTGAACTGCAACTTTAAGTCCGTCACAGTCATCTTTACCATATTTATATTTACAACTTGCTTTAATTCCATGAAATACTCCATAAGCTGTTGCTATAGAAGAGTCACCACTACCTCCAAATTCTTTAGGAAGTGCACCAACATAGGGAGTTTCTTTTCTTAAGATGACAAAATCATCATAAGTAGTTCCAACATCAGTACCTGTAGAATAACGTCCATTGAGAGTATTGATAAATTTACCTAAGGCTCTAAATAAACCTTCAGTCTTGTCTTCATTAGGGTCTCCCCAGATAACAGTCTTTCCTCCCCCAAAGTCTACACCAGAAATACCTGATTTGTAAGTCATACCTTTGGAAAGACGCAGGGCATCAATTATCATATCTTCTTCTTTATCATAATCCCACATCCTACAACCACCGAGACTGGGGCCTAATACAGTGTTATGAATTGCAATAACAGCTTTAAGATTTACTTTATTGTCTTGCAAGAACATAACCTGTTCATGACCATGTTTTTCCATTTCCTTAAATAGTTCCATTAAAAATATTTCCCCCTTTAAGTAAGATTAATTTTTCCACTATATATATTATGCATATATCATTCCACATCTAGAAAATTAAAAGAATCATTTAAAAACAGCCCTGGTTATTATAGATAAAGGATTTATCTAATTTAATTTATTTTTGCTAATATTTTCACAACTGCAAAATAAAACATGCCTGCAGTATTTTGCAGGCATGTTTTTGCAGTCTTTCTATTTAATTGTTATTCAATCTCATATTTGTTAATTTTATAATAAAGACTTCTTACAGCAATTCCAAGGATTTCAGCAGCCTCTTTTCTATTTCCACTAGTTTCTTTTAAGGCTTTTTTGATAACTTGTTTTTCTGTTTTGTTAATAATGTCTTTTAACGTGTTATTATTAAGTGAATACTGCTGATTAGATTTTGTTATTGTATCCTTTTCCTCTGGTCCTTCGATAATATCTGGTATATGTTCTATTTCAATAATATCTTCATTTAAAGCTAAGTTTATCATCGCTCTTCCTATAATGTTTTCTAATTCTCGTACATTTCCTGGCCAATCATACTCTTTAAGATAGCTAATTGCTTCCTTAGAACACCCCTTAACAGAACGACCATATTCCTGATTAAACTTTGTGATTATATGATGAATTAAAAACGGAATATCTTCTTTCCGTTCTCGCAGTGGTGGTATAAAGATTGGAAACACATTTAATCTATAATATAGATCTTCTCTGAAATTTCCATCTTGAATTGCTTTTTCTAAATTTATATTTGTTGCTACAATTATTCTAACATCAATATCAATTGGACGGGTACCACCTACTCTTAAGATCTCTTTTTCTTGAATTACTCTTAAGAGTTTTGACTGCAGATTCATACTGATTTTACCGATTTCATCTAAGAATATAGTGCCTTGGTCTGCTTCTTCAAAAAGTCCTTTTTTACCACCTTTTTTAGCACCTGTAAAGGCACCTTCGGTATAACCAAAAAGTTCACTTTCTAATATATTATCAGCTAGGGCAGAACAGTTGACTCTCACAAACTTCTGCTGGCTGCGTTCACTATTATTATGAATAGCATGTGCAAACAGTTCTTTACCAGTACCACTTTCACCTCTTAATAAGACTGTAATAGGTGTTTTAGAAGCTTTTTCAGCCTGATTTATTACTGCCTGCATATTTTCAGATTCACCGACAATATCTTGAAAAGAATATTTAGCATTAATTTGTCTGATGATCTGTTTTGCCTGGTTTAGTTCTTCAGTTAGTTTTTTTATCTCAGATACATCATGAGCAACTGCTACACTACCTTTTAACTCATCATCGACAATAATGGGTGCTGCATCTACAATAACATCTTTTTTATTAGGGCCAACTTTCATTCTAACCCCTTTAACCGGCTCTTTTGTTTCTAAAACTTTATAGTGCATACTTTGTCCTTCAGCGATATCTACATTGGCTGGTTTACCTATTATATCTTCTTCTGTAAAACCGGTTAATCTCGTATAGGCTGGATTAATTAAAATTCCCACTCCATTTTCATCAACAACACTTATTGCATCCTGAGTAGAATTAATTATTGCCTCTAACATACTTCTTATTTCTCTTAGATTAGTAATCTCTTCTGCTAAATTTTTTACTTCAGTAATATCCCTAAAAACTGCTACCGCTCCAATAATATTTTCTTCTTTATCTTTTACCGGGACTCGATTTGTAATGATAGTGGTCTCGTTTGTGTTTTGAATCTGGTTAAGTTCTGCCTCACCATTTTCAAGTACAAGATGCAGTCTGGTATTTGGTATTACTTCCTCTACTTTTTTGTTTAATACTTCTTTTCTATCTAAAGCAAACATCTTTTCGGCGGCATCATTGAAAAGCTCAATCCTGCCTTTATCATCTACAGAAATTAAACCATCATGTGTTGAATTTATAATTACATTCTTTTTTCTAATTATATTTTTAAGTTCTTGTACTCTTTTTTCTTTATTTTTCTGAATCATATTTTCACTCCAAAAGGAATCTAATCCCAGGGATTTTTAAGGAAGCGTTCAATGGCAAAAGTTTCTTCCTTATAATCTAACTTCTCTAAATCCCCCTCTAAGTCCTTTCTTACAGATATGAATTTAATGGGAAGATTTAGCTTATCAGAAGCTTTTTTAACCATAGGATAATCATTTTTTACATCTTCAATAGTTGTTTCTTCTCCTAAGTTTATATTACAGACTAAATTATCAATATCTAGTTTTGAAGCTGACTCAATTTTTTCTTTCATTTTAATAATACCCTCTAAATCTTCTGTAAAAGGTCTTTTTGTATTTATTACCAGGTTTACTTCAAATTCTGTACCTCTAACACTGTCTGCAATACTTCCTAAAACAGTAGCTCCGTCTTCTTCGCCTCCTACATCAATTACACCATAATATTCTTCATTTTGTAAAAGCCGCTTTATATCAGGAGTTATTACCGGTAAATCAGCGTACTTTAATTCTTTCGGATAAATCACTTCAATACCGTGTTCTTCCATTAATTCATTTTTTTCTCGGGAGCGAAAATATGGATTAATTGTATCTAAGTCTATCACTGCTACCTTACTACTTTTTTCTTTAAGATGCAGTGCATAATTTAAAGAAATTTCAGTCTTACCACTTCCGAAATTTCCTGTAAATATTGTTACTCTTTTAACTTGCATTATTTTTATTGATTCCCCAAGGTTGCAACCATAACAGCTTTTATAGTATGCATTCTATTTTCAGCTTCATCAAATGCCTTAGAATGCTTACTCTCAAATACTTCATCTGTAACTTCCATTTCTTTAATCCCATATTCTTCATATATCTTTTGTCCGTTATCGGTATCAGTATTATGATAAGCTGGTAGACAGTGTAAAAAGATTACATCTTCATTATTAGTATTATTAATCATATCCATATTTACTTGGTATGGTTTAAGCATTTCAATACGTTCTGCAAACTTTTCTTCTTCACCCATTGAAACCCATACATCTGTATAAATAGCATCTGCATCTCTTACACCTTCTACTGGGTCATCAGTAATTTCAATAGTTGCCTTTGAATCTTTAGCTAATTCTTTAGCTTTGTCAACCAGTTCTTTTTTAGGCCATAGTTCTTTTGGTGCAACAATTCTATAATTTAATCCCATAATGGCACTACCCATCATTAATGAATTAGCCATATTATTTCTGCCATCTCCAACATATACTAAATTTATCCCTTCTAATCTTTTAAAGTTTTCTTCGATAGTTAGAAAGTCAGCTAATATTTGAGTTGGATGGAATTGATCTGTTAGGCCATTCCAAACTGGAACTCCAGCATATTCTGCTAGCTGTTCTACAGTTTCATGTTTAAATCCTCTAAATTCTATACCATCGTAATATCTTCCAAGTACACGGGCTGTATCAGCCACAGTTTCCTTTTTACCAAGTTGAATGTCATTCTTACCTAAATATTCGGGCATTCCACCTTCGTCTTTTGCTGCTACTGAAAAAGAGCATCTTGTTCTAGTTGAAGGTTTCTCGAAAATCAAAGCAATATTTTTACCTTCCAGTGTTTTACCAGTTACGCCAGTTCTCTTTTGATCTTTTAAATTCGTTGCCAAGGTTAACAAGTAGCTTATTTCTTCTTTAGTAAAGTCCTGTAATGATAATAAACTTCTTCCTTTGAGATTAAATGCCATCTTATCTTCCCCCATATTTTTAATTTAATTTATCTTTCAATTCATATTATATAATATGTTAGGAGAATATTCAATAATTTTTATACAACCTTGAATATTTATTCAGTTTGTTATCATATTATTTCTTAATCTGAAATCATCTGCTACCTTTGCTATAAACTGTGCATTGGTAGGTCTTCCAATTGTTTCAGAAATACTATATCCAAAGTACTCTGAGATTTTTTCTTTATTCCCTCTTTCCCAAGCCACTTTAATAGCATGTCTAATCGCTCTTTCTACCCTACTAGCTGCAGTAGAAAAGTTTTCAGCTATTTGAGGATAAAGCATCTTGGTAATCGAATTTACTAATTCTAAATTAGTTATACTTAAATAAATAGCATTTCTTAAATACAGATAACCTCTTATATTAGCCGGTACTCCAAATTCATCTAACAAGCCAGTAATCTCTAGATTAATATTGGCCATGTCATCTTCTCTTTTCATCTGCTCAGATATTTTACTATCATACTTTGATAAAGTATAATCACTGTGTAAATCTTCAATACGATTTTTAATACAAGTAAAGTCGGCTGGTTTAGACATAAAATAATCGATTTCATATTTTTGCAGTATTTTAACCATCTTCTTGTTTAAAAAAGAGGATAGTACAATAATATTGACATCCTCAATTTTATTTTCTTCTCGTAACTCATCTAAAACACTCAGCCCATCTAAATAGGGAAGTATTAAATCCATAAGAACATAGTCGGGATCTTCCCTAAAGATCTTTTTTAAACCATCATGTCCATCACTTGCTGTTGCAGCACATACAAAATTTTCTGATTGATTTAGTTCTGTTTTGAATTTGTTACAAAATTCCTCGTCTTGATCAATTATAACGACCTCTTTAAGATTCTTATTACTATTCATTAATTAAATTCCTCCTAGAAACAATTATTAAATTTAAAGTTTATTGGTATAGAAGATTTAATTGGGATAAAGAATTGTGTTCCCTTATAATAGTTACAATGAACAAAAAGAAATTCCTTCTATAATTGGTAAAATATTATAAGTTTTGTAAAAATATATAAAGCAGCAGGTGTTTTTTTGTTATTTTAACTAAATGCTCTGCTGCTTTTCTTCAGCCATCTTAAGCATCTCACGAGCATGATTTTTAGTTGTATCGGTCAGTTTAACGCCTCCTAGCATTCTTGCAAGTTCTTCAATGATCTCTTTTTTATCTAGCTTTTGGATATTAGTTACTGTCTTTTTTTCTTTAGTTGTTACTTTATTAATATAGTAATGATTATCACCCATACTGGCTACCTGTGGTAAGTGTGATACACAGATAACCTGTCTTTTATTCGAAATTCTATAAAGTTTTTCAGCTAATTTTTGAGCGGTTTTTCCACCTATTCCCTTATCAACCTCATCAAATACAATTGTCTCCACACGGTCTATATCGGCCATGATATTTTTGAAACCGAGCATTATACGGGATAATTCTCCCCCTGAAATGATCTTGCTTAAAGGTTTAAGGTCCTCGCCCGGATTGGTAGAGATCATAAATTTAACATCATCTATTCCTTCAGCTGATCTACTTGCTTGCTTAAAGTCAACTTTTAACCTGGCTTTTTCCATAGCTAGATCTTTAAGTTCATTTTTAAGGTCTGATTCAAACTTTTCTGCCTCTTTTTTCCTAATATTAGATAACTTTTGAGCTTTTTTATCATACTGTTTTTTTAGTTTTTTTAATTTATTTTGCAGTTCATCGATTATCTTTTCTTGATTTTTTAGTTCAGATAACTTTTCTTCTAAAGCACTTTTATAATCTAAAATTTCTTGTATAGAATCTCCGTACTTTCTTTTTAACCTATTTATTAAATCAAGTCTTTCTTCTATTTTGCTTAACTCATTTTTATCAAATTCAACAGTAGAAATATAATCATCTAAACTAAAACTTAATTCTTGTAATTCATAATATATGTTTTTTAGACTCTGATGGAAATCAGCCAGGCTGTCATCATACTCTGTATATTCTTCTAAATCCTTCATGTAATGCCCGACTTGATCCATCATACCTTGTTGGTTATAGTCCTCTGCATTGATAAAACTTTCGATTTCACCACAAAGGGCATATATCTCTTCTAAATTAGAAAGCTTTTTATACTTTTTAAAAAGGCTTTCATCTTCTCCAACCTCTAAATTAGCTTTACTAATTTCATCAATCTGAAACTGATAAAGATCTATCTTTCTTGCTCTACTCTGTTCATCTATATCAATATTATTCAGCTTATTATTAACTTTTTTGATCTCACTGAAATAATCTTCTACTTCTCTTTTTAGATCTTTTATATCATTTTTAATATACTGGTCAAGTATCATAAGATGAGTGTCTTCATCTAATAGACTCTGCTGTTCATGCTGTCCATGGATATCAACCAAATAGGGTGCAATATCCTGAATTAAAGAAACAGTCACTAACTGACCGTTAATTCTCCCTTTATTACGTCCATCTTGATTAATCTCTCTAGAAATTAAGAGCATCTCATCTTCTGTACTTACTCCATTTTCACTTAAAATTTCATCTATTTCTTCCTTCTTATCGGGATAAAAAAGAGCTTCTATATAAGCAGAACTTTGCTCAGTTCTAATTACTTCTTTATAGGCTCTTGCTCCCATCAATATATCCAATGCATCAAGTATTATTGATTTTCCAGCCCCTGTTTCACCGGTTAATACGCTAAAACCGGACTGAAATTCTATATTTAATTCATCTATTAAAGCGAAATTTTTAATATTCAGTTCAGATAACATTAAAGGCCTCCTGTTATTAAACCATTAATTTTTTTAAGTCTTCAAAGACTTCTTCCGTCTTATTGGAAGGTTTAACAATTAAAAGAAGGGTATCATCACCCGCGACACTACCAATAATATGCTGCCAATTGGCATTGTCTAAGGCTTCTCCTAGGCCACCAGCTGTACCTTTTACAGTTTTTAAAAGTATTACATTATCACTGTAATCAATATCAGCTACAAGGTTATTGAACATCTTTTTTAACCAGTATTTGTTTTCAGCACTTGATTTTTGGTTAGCAAGTGCATACTTATAGCTGCCATCTTCATCCGGAATTTTAATTAAGCCTAACTTTTTAATATCTCTTGATATTGTAGCCTGAGTAACTTTAATACCTTCTTCTTGCAACCTTTGAACTAATTCTTCCTGAGTACTAATTACCTCATTTTTAATCAAATTTAAGATTTTGAGTTGTCTTTTGTTTTTCATCGATTATCCCCCCCTAAACTAATCCTACTCTCATCTTATTTCTTAATATTGTATAGAAAGTTCTATCAGGAAATTTAATAAGTGAAATTTCCTGTTTTGAAGACTTTATCCTTACAATATCATCTAATTTTAACTTGACAGAATCTCTTCCATCCGTAGTTAAAAATACTTTGTCCTTTTGACCTTCCACATCAATCTCAATTATCTCCTCATCAGAGATAACCATTGGTTTTACATGAACAGCATGTGGACATAGTGGTGTTATCAAAAGGGCCTTTACCTGGGGATTGATTATCGGACCACCAGCCGAAAAAGAATAGGCTGTAGAACCTGTTGGTGTGGACACAATAATGCCATCTCCCCGGTAAGAATTTACAAACTCTTTATTTATATGCATATCAACCTTTAACATCTCACCATCTGCTGCTCTATTTATGACTACATCATTGACAGCATATTTTTTTTGAATATTTTTCCCTTCTCTTTTTATACATACTTCCAGTGTATTTCGGTTTTCAATTCGGAAATTATTAGCACTGATATGATCTAAGGCTTCATCTAATTCATTGGTTTCAATCTCAGTAAGAAAACCGATTCTCCCTAAATTAATACCCATTAAAGGAATACCGGTTCCAATAAAATTCAAAGAAGTATGTAAAAAGGTGCCATCTCCTCCAAAAACTATAATCAAATCAGCTTCTTTGCGTAAAGTGTCAAAACTTGCTCTTTTATGGTTTAATTCTAACTCTTTAGCACCTTCTTTTTCTAAAAGGTAGTCTAAATCTTTTTCTTTAATTAGTTTAATTAATTTTTTGGATACTTCTAATGAATTATCTTTTTCTGTATTTAAAACAAGGCCGATGGTTTTGATATTATTCATCTCCTTTATTAGAGTTCTTTATGAGCTCTCTTAATTACATCTTCAATCTTTTTACCCCATTTAAAGAGGTCATTTTCATAATCTGTTGATTTTTTAAGATGTATCAAATACTCTATATTTTTACTGGATGCACCAGTAATTGGAGAAAAGTCAAGTCCTTTTAATATCAAGTCATGGGTATCAAAAAATTGGCTTAATTTTGTAATTACCTCTTGATGTATCTTTTTATCTCTAACAATTCCTTTTTTGCCAACTTTATCTTTACCTGCTTCAAATTGAGGTTTGATCAGGGCAATAATGTCACCCTTTACTTCTAGAAATTCTAAGGCTTTTGGAATAATAAGTCTTAAAGAAATAAAGGATACGTCTGTAACAATTAATGGAACTTTTACCGGTAGTTGCTCTTTTTCAATATAGCGGAAATTAGTTCTTTCAATTACTTTTACTCGCTCATCCTGTCTTAACTTCCAGGCTAACTGTCCGTATCCAACATCAACAGTATATACTCTTTTAGCTTTTTTTTGCAGCAGGCAGTCTGTAAAACCACCTGTAGAAGCACCAATATCAATAGCAACTTTCCCTTTTGGATTTACCGTAAATATTTCTAAGGCTTTTTCTAACTTTAATCCACCCCTACTAACATAAGGAAGTGTATCTCCCTTAACTTCTATCTTAGCATCAACTGCTACTTTTGTACCTGGTTTATCAACCAATCTATTATTGACAAAAATTTCTCCCGCCATAATAGCCCGTTGGGCCTTATTGCGGGAAGGAAATAATTCTTTTTTAGTTAAAAGAACATCTATGCGTTCTTTGGATGCCATACCTCTCCCTCCAGATTACCTTTAAAGAAATCTGCAGTTGTTTTAGCAATCCCTTCTACATTTAAGTTATGCATTGCTCTTAATTCACTTTGGGTTCCATGAGTTACAAATTTATCTGGAAGTCCCATTCTTTTTACAGATAGCGGTTTTATATTTTCATTTTCAATAAACTCTAGTACAGCACTGCCAAAACCACCATTTAAAGTATTTTCTTCTACCGTAATTACTTTGTTGTAGTTAATTAGTTTTTTTCTTAACATTTTTTTATCAAGTGGTTTTATAAATCTCATATCAATAACTTCGGCATTAATACCCATGGTCTTTAAATCCTTGACAGCCTCTAAAGACGGATAAACCATTGAACCAACCGCTAAGATTAAAATATCTCCGGGATCCGTCATACTTTCGGCTGTTCCTATTTCTAGTTGCTTTAGATCATCATCAAGACATACTCCATAACCTTCTCCACGCGGATAACGAACTGAAGTTGGACCTTCATGTTTAACAGAAGTCCAAATCATATGTTGTAACATATTTTCATCACGTGGTGCCATAACGACCATATTTGGAATCATTCTCATATAGCTGAGATCAAAAGCACCATGGTGAGTCTCACCATCATCTCCTACCAGTCCGGCCCGGTCTAAAAAGAGTGAAACCGGTAAGTTTTGCAAAGCAACATCTTCTATTATTTGATCATAAGCTCTCTGCATAAAGGTAGAATAAATAGATACTAAGGGTCTTAAACCACCTCTCGCCATTCCGGCTGAAAGTGTAACTGCATGCTGTTCAGCAATACCGACATCATAGAACTCGTCTGGATACTCTTCTTTAAAAATATCTAGTCCAGTTCCTGAGGCCATTGCAGCCGTAATACCAACCACCTTATTACCTAGTTTTTCTCTTATTTTAACAGCCGTATGTCCAAATACTTGACTGTAAGTCTTATATGTTTTACAGCTTTTGGCTTCTCCATTAGTAATATCAAAAGGAGAAACACCGTGGTATTCGCTTGGCTTTTCTTCAGCTAAGTTATATCCTTTACCTTTTGTGGTATTTATATGAATTAAAACTGGCCCTTTAATATCATCAGCTTTTTTAAAGTTACGCAATAATTCTTCAACATTATGACCATCAATAGGTCCTAAATAGGTAAAACCTAACTCTTCAAATAAGATACCGGTAATAAATACATACTTTAAACCTTTTTTAACTCTATCTACGGATTTAGAAACCCCGCCTCCGATTTTGGGTATTTTTTCAATAATAAATTCTATATCATCTTTAAGTTTACTTAAAACAGGATCAGTTCTCACTTTTGTTAGATAATTAGAGAGAGCACCCACATTTGGTGAAATTGACATATTGTTATCATTTAAGATAACATTCATATCTTCACCAAGATGACCAGCATTATTTAAAGCTTCTAAGGCCATACCAGCTGTTAAAGCTCCATCTCCAATTACAGAATAGATCCGTTCTGTACTGTTAAACTTATTACGGGCTAAAGCTAATCCTAAAGCTGAAGATATTGAAGTCGAAGTATGTCCGGCTTCTATAATATCGTGTTCACTCTCACTAGTCTTTAGATAGCCGCTTAAACCGCCTTTTTGTCTTATAGTATGCATCTGATCTTTACGACCGGTTAATATCTTATGTGTATAACTTTGATGACCCACATCCCAGACAATCTTATCTATAGGACTTTTTAAATGGTAATGTAAAGCCACAGTCAGTTCTACTACACCTAAATTTGACGCTAAATGGCCGCCTGTCTCCGAAATTGTTTCTAAAAGAAAGTTTCTAATTTCTTCTGATAATGTATTTAACTGATCATAAGAAAAGTCCTTTAAATCTTCTGGACTTGATACTTGATCAAGCAATTTACTCATTTCTACTTCCCCCTACAATACTTAAAATTATATTATAATTATCATTTAGTTTACAGAAATAGCAGTATATAAATTTGAAAAGCATAATAATTATAACATAACTAAGGTATACCTGCAATTTAACTCTCCCTAAATAAGATAAAATCGATAAGTTTAGTCAAAAATTGATTGTTTTCAAATATCTCTAATTCCTCTTTAGCCGCCTCTGCTGTTTCTTTTGCCTTTTCTTGCGCATCATCTATACCTAACAATGTAACGTACGTACTTTTATTAGATTTTTCATCACTACCCACTTCTTTTCCTAAAGTTTCTAAGTTACCTGTTTTATCTAAAATATCATCTGTAATTTGGAAAAGTAAGCCTAATTTTGTGGCATAACTACTTAAGGCTTTAACTTCCTCTTTAGCTGGATCTGCACAGTAGGCTCCTCCCAGGATAGCAGCTTTAAAGAGGGCTGCTGTTTTAAGATGATGAGTCTTATTTAAGGTATCAAAGTCAACTTGTACATCTTCAAATTTAAGATCAAGAGACTGTCCACCGACCATTCCTTTATAGCCTGCCATTTTGGAAGCTAAATTAATTACTTTAACTTTATTGTCTGCTGATAGGTTTAGTTCTGATAACTTTTCAAAAGCCAACGTTAATAATGCATCTCCTGCTAAAATAGCCATCCCATCTCCAAAAACCTTATGGTTGCTTAGCTGACCGCGGCGATAATCATCATTATCCATAGCCGGTAGATCATCATGTATTAAAGAATAGGTATGAATAAATTCTAAAGCAATCCCCAAATCATAGGCTGTCTTTAGTTCACCCTTTAACATTTCAGTTACTTTTACCGTTAGGATCGGCCTGATTCTTTTCCCACCTGCTTTAAGTGAATATTCCATAGAGTCAATCAATGTATTTAAAGAAGCATCAGAATCTTTACGAATTTCATCTATTTTTTTAGTAATCTTTTTATCAATCTTTTCTTTTTCTGTTTTTATTATTTCATTTAATTCCTTCATTAAAACCACCTTTTTTTAGCTTTAAAAAGAGAGAAGGGCAAAAAATACCCTTGCTCTCTTAATATTTTTAATCTATCTTTTTTTATTTTTCCAGTCCAATGCGCCAACTGGGCAAATATCAATACATTCTCCACATTCAGTACAATCAACAGGTAGAGGTTTATTAAATTCAGTACCTACTTTAGTATAATAACCTCTTTCTTTAAATTCTAAGAGGTATTCATTAACTACTTCTTTACATACTTTGATACAGGCCTCACATTTAATACATTTACCAGGATCTCTAATAATCTCAGGATGTCTCATATCATAGTCAAAACGGATCTTTTCCCCGACCATTGCTTCAGGATGAGCTTTATATTCTTCTGAATAATCCTTAAGCTGACAGTCCTCTTTATATGAACAACTACACTCAATACATCTTTCCGCTTCTTTTTTAACTTCTTCTTCGGTTAATGTTTTATTGGTTTCCGCAAAGGTACTTACTCTCTTTTCTTCAGAAATATACTCAAGTGTGGCCCTATCTTTTTCTACCGGTTCTTTAACTAAGACCAGCTCTTCTTTGCTTAAGTCCTGCCAGTGGCCTCTTGATACGTTTATATTATAGTCTCGTTCATAATCTTCACCATTTAAGAAAGCTTCGATACTATCGGCAGTCTGGCGTCCGGCTCCAATGGCCTCTACCACGGTAGCAGGACCGGTTACACAGTCCCCAGCTGAGAATATATTATCCTCAACATGGTAATTATCATCTTGAGCATCCACATCGCCCCAACGGTTAGTGGGAACTGACTCAGGTGCAGCAGTACTTTGACCAATAGCCGCAATTACAGTATCAGCCTCAACTTCAAATTCACTGTCGTCTATCGGAATAGGTTTACGACGCCCTGAAGCATCTTTTTCACCTAACTCCATCTTAATACAGGTTAAAATCTTCTTGCCATTTTCTTCTCTTAATTTAATAGGTTGTGTTAAGAATTTAAAGTTAACCTGTTCTTCTTGAGCCTCTTTTAATTCAAGTTCTTCGGCCGGCATCTGTTTTGCGGTTCTCCGGTAAAATACATGTACCGGATTTTCGGTTAAGCGGACCGTACTTCTGGCACAGTCCATAGCTGTATTACCGCCACCAATTATAATTGTTTCACCAGGGTCTTCTCGCTGCCAATCATTTAAAGCAATATCTTCTAAGTAATCAATGCCACCTTCGGCTAGTTCTTCCCCTTCAGTTCTCATAGAACGGGAAGTCCAGCTTCCAATCGTTAAAGCAACAGCATCATATTCTTCTTTGAGGTTTTCTAATTGGATGTCTTTGCCTAATTCTTGATTACAATGTACGTTAATACCTCCCATTTTATCAAAATGGGCTAATTCAGTATCTAAAATATCTTTCGGTAGTCTATATTCTGGTATACCATAACGCAGCATACCACCAGGTTTAGGCATCTTATCATAAAGATCGGTTTTGATACCCTTTAATCTTAGATAATAGGCAACTGTATAACCGGCTGGACCGGCTCCAACTATTGCTACTTTTTTATCGGTTAATTCTGGAAGTTCTTCTAAATAATCTTCATAATGCATATCAGCCGCAAATCTTTTCACATCATTTATATTAACCGCATCATCATCGATTACATTTCTACGGCAGTCTTCTTCACAAAATCTAGGACAAACCCGCCCAATTGACATTGGTAAAGGCAGTTTATCTTTAATAATTTTAAGGGTCTCTAAAAAATCGCCTTTACGAGCTGCTCTTAGATACTCTTCAATCTGAAGACCGGCTGGACAGGCCATTGAACAGGGTGCTTCACAGTCCCCGGAGTGTTCAGATAAAAGTAAGTTTAAAGCAGTTTGTCTCATTTCAAATATTTCATCACTGGAGGCCTCTAACTCCATACCGTCTGCAATTTCGGAAGAACAGCTAGGAATAAAGTTACCAGAATTTTTATCTTTAACCATACATAAATAACAGGAAGTTGTTTTGGAAAGCTGTTCATGGTAACAGAGGGTTGGTATCTCGATACCATTTTCTTCAGCTACTTCTAATATAGTTTGCCCTTGTTTTGCTTGTATTTCTTGTCCGTCTATTTTTAAATTTATATTAGCCATTACTTTCACCCCTCTTTACACGACTTATCGCATCGACCGGACAGACTTCAATACAAGTATTACATCTTGTACAAACCTCATTATCAACTACGAAGTCATCCGATATAGCATCGACCGGACAGTTTCTAATACATTGTCCACATTCGATACAGGTATCTTGATCAAGATATATATCTACTAAATCATTGCACTGTAAAGCAGGACAGTGTTTGTCCTCTACATGTGCTAAATATTCATCTTTAAAGTACCTTAAAGTAGAAAGCACAGGATTAGGTGCAGTTTGCCCTAAACCACATAAAGAAGCGTCGATAACTTTTGGACCTAAGTCTTCTAAGAAATCAATATCTTCTTGAGTACCTTCTCCAGAAGTAATTCTTTCTAATGTTTCTAGCATTCTTTTAGTACCTATCCGGCAGAAAGTACATTTGCCACAAGATTCTTTGGTTGTAAATTCTAAAAAGTAACGGGCAGTTTCCACCATACAGCGGTCAGAACCAATCACAATTAAACCACCTGAACCCATAATTGCACCTAATGATTCTAAAGAATCATAATCGATAGGTACATCAAAGTGTTCGGCTGGTATACATCCACCGGAAGGACCACCAATCTGAACAGCTTTAACTTCACCACGTTTGGCTCCCCCAATATCATAAACTACTTCTCCAATAGTTAGTCCCATTGGAACTTCTACTAAGCCGGCGTACTCTAAGTCACCCGCTAAAGCAAATAGTTTTGTACCTTTTGAGTTTTCAGTACCTAATTCAGCATACTTCTTACCACCTTCACCAATCACAGATGGTACATTAGAGAAGGTCTCTACATTATTTATTAAAGTAGGATAACCTTTATACCCTTCATCAGTTGGATATGGAGGCCTATATCTAGGATTACCTCTGCCCCCTTCCAGGGAATGAATCATAGCAGTTTCTTCACCACAAACAAAGGCGCCTGCCCCTTCTTTAACCGTAATATCTATAGTTTTACCATCAAATACATTCAGTTTATTTTCATAAACTTGCTCAATAGCTATATTTATATTTTTAACAGCCAGTGGATACTCAGCTCTAGCATAGATAAAAAGCTCAGTAGCCCCTGTTGCTAAAGCTGCAATTAACATCCCTTCTAAAACCTGATGAGGCACCGACTCCATCATAGAACGATCCATAAAGGCACCCGGATCTCCTTCATCAGCATTACAGATTAATATTTTCTTCTCAGCTTCTTTGCCGGCTAAAAAACTCCATTTTAAACCAGTGGGAAAACCACCGCCTCCCCGGCCTCTAAGACCAGAGGTTTTTACTTCCTCAACAATCTCTTCAGGCTGCATTTCAGCTGCTTTTTTTAAGCTTTCATAGCCACCATGTTCTATGTATTCATCTAAAGAAACCGGATCAATTCTACCGGCTAATTTCGTAACTTTAAGGTGTTCACGCCCGGTTCTTTCATCACGAAAGGACATAGTTGACTCTTCATCAAGTTCTAATAATTTGGCAAGATCTTCTTCAGTAGGTTCAACATTTTCAAAAAAGACGGAACCGCTGTCTGTTTCAACCTCAACAAGAGGTTCAGCATAACAGTGCCCAATACAGCCTACTTCTGTTATTTCAATATCTTTATCTTTTAACTTTTCATCCAAAAAATCTTTAACTTCATCTGCACCGGCTGCTATTCCACAACTGGCCATTCCGACTTTAATACGTTCAATCATTTAATTTTCACCTCGATTCCTGTAATCATCGATTATTTTAAGTAATTTTTTGCGATCAAGTTTTCCATATACTTTACCATTTATACTAACAACTGGTGCTAAAGAACAACAGCCTAAACAGGCTACAGTTTCCATTGAAAAAAGACCATCCTCAGTAGTTTCGCCATCTTCAATTTGTAGTTCTTCTTCTAACCAGCCCTTTACGCGGGAAGAACCTTTGATATGGCAGGCGGTACCATCACAGACAGCTATCTCATATTCCCCCGGTGCAGTTCTTTTAAACTGAGCATAAAAGGATAAGACTCCTTCTACTTCCACGGTTGGAATATCAAAATATTTAGATATATCTTTGATAGCCTGATCAGATACATAGCCTCTTTCTCTTTGTACCATTTGAATGGCTTTTATTAAATTACTGCGGTCTTTTTCAAGAGATTTAATCAATTCCATTTTGCCAACCTCCATCTTCTAGTAGTATTTCACTCTCCGAATTCCTCTTCAAAAGGAACTATATCTTTAATTTCTTCATCTTCTTTGATCAATACTTCTATTTTCTTTTCAGTTTCACTTAACTTATCATTACAATATTTAATTAGTTCAATACCACGGCTGAATTTATCTAAAGAAGCTTCTAGAGGTAAGCCGCCTTCCTCTAATTGTTGTACAATCTCTTCTAATTCTTCCATTGCTTTTTCAAAGGTTAAATCTTTATTATCACTCATCTAAACCACCATCTTTTTCTATTTGTTCAACGGAGCTTAAAAAGCTGCCGTTTATAATAGTTGTTTTTACCTTATCACCTTTTTTTACTTGCTTAATATCTGTGACCGGATTATCCTCCTGATCATAGGTAATACTATAACCCCTTTTTATAGTCTTTAAAGGAGATAAGGTATCCATCTTACTATTTAAGATTATAAATCTTTCTTTACTCTTGCTTAATTTCTTTTCCATATTCCACTTTAATTCTCGGCTTAGTTCATCTAAGCGCTGCATTTTATTGATAAATAGTTCTTCAGGCTTTTTAAATATGCGGCGGTTTGCAATTGAATTCAAGCTATCTTTGGCACTTTTTAACCTTGCCTTTTGGTTATGCAATAGCCGCCTTGTTAAATTATCTAAATGGTTTTCAATCTCTTCACGGTTACCAATAGCCAGTTCAGCCGCTGCCGAAGGTGTGGGGGCTCTTAAATCTGCCACAAAGTCGGCAATGGTAAAGTCGGTCTCATGACCGACTCCACTGATAACCGGTATATTAGAAGAAAAAATAGCTCTTGCTACCTTTTCTTCATTAAAAGGCCAGAGGTCCTCAATAGAACCTCCGCCTCTACTGACAATTATTAAATCAATATCATCACGGCTGTTTAAGTAATTAATACCTTCTACAAGCTGATCAGCAGCTTTATCTCCCTGAACCAAAGAAGGTACAATTAAAATAGATACATTTTTAAACCTTCTATCTACTACCGATAACATGTCTCTGATAGCTGCACCGGTGGGAGAAGTTACAATCCCAATCTTTTTAGGTATGGTAGGAATTGAACTTTTATGTTCTTCTTTAAATAAGCCTTCTTCTTTTAACTGCTTTTTTAATTTTTCAAAAGCTTCATAAAGTGTTCCTTTACCTTCAGGTACAATCTTATCAGCATATAGTTGGTATTCACCTCTTACCTTATATACATTAATATAGCCGTGGACGGCAATTTCCATTCCGTCTTCTAATTCAAAATTTATATTTTTACTTTTATAGCGAAACATTACGGTTTTAAGCTGTGCATCTTCATCTTTAATGGTAAAGTACATATGACCTGAGTTAGCCTGATAGAAGTTAGATACTTCTCCTTTAACCCAGAGATCTTGCAGTACTTTATCAGTATTAAATAATGCTTCCAGATAACTACTTATCTGGGAGACCGAATAGATATTGTCTATATTATACTCCATGGTACTTTCTGGCCTTAACAGTATTTTCCATAAGCATTGCTATGGTCATTGGGCCTACTCCACCTGGTACCGGGGTAATCTTAGCAGCAACTTCTTTAGCTGTATCAAATTCAACATCACCTAATAGTTTTCCTTCTACTCTATTGATACCTACATCGATGACAACTGCGCCTTCTTTAATCATATCACCTGTAATCATTTCAGGACGTCCGACAGCTGCTACTACAATATCGGCTCTTTTAGTTTCAGCCTTTAAATCCTTTGTATGTGAATGACAGATTGTAACTGTCGCATGCCTTTCTAATAGCAGGTGAGCAATAGGTTTACCAACAATATTACTTCTACCTACAATTGTAGCATTTTTACCATCAATTTCAATACCTTCTCTTTCGAGCATCCTGATAATTCCTAGAGGTGTACAGGCTTCATATCTTAAAGAATCTTCTTGACCACTAAATAGTCTACCGGTATTAATCGGATGGAAACCATCAACATCTTTATCAGGTACAATTGATTCAATAACCTTTTTCTCATCAATATGGTCTGGTAAAGGTAGTTGTACTAAAATACCATCTACAGCCGAATCATTATTTAACTCATCAATTAAATCCAGCAGTTCTTTTTCACTAATGTCTTCTTCTTTTTTGATTAGTTTGGAATCAATACCGATTTCTGTAGCGGCTTTTTCCTTCATACTAACATATGTTTCAGAAGCCGGATTATTTCCTACCATTACAACTGTAAGTCCTGGCACTCTACCTTCATTTTTTAAATCCTTTATCTCGTTTTTTAGTTCCATTCTAATGTTCTTTGCTATTTGTTTACCATCAATAATTTTAGACATCTTTATCCCCCTATTTTTTTAGATATTTATCTATTTATCTATTCTTGAATATTTATAAATTTCCTCCTTAATTCTCTATATATATTGAGAAATTATCCCGGGCTAATTGTTGCTTATATCTGTATTTGCTGATATAATATTTTTATTAGTATTTTAATCACCTTTTTATATTATTAAACTTACTAAACTTTGTCAAACACATTAAAATTACTACTATTAAGGGATGGAGGAGTAATATGCGTCCGCGAATATTAGTTTCTTCTTTTTTAAGAGAGGGTTACAAACTCGGGAAGAAATTTGAAATGTTAAGTTCATTTGATTATGGAATGGTCTCTCAAAATTATGTAAATGGTGTACTTGAAGGTGGCGGCTTACCGATAGTCTCCCCTCAAATCAGAAAGTATTACGATGATGATGATCTAATGGAAGAACTTATTGATTCCGTAGATGGTATTGTACTGACGGGAGGTTATGATGTAGATCCTGTTCATTACAAAAAGTATGGGTATAAGAAGGTTAAGTTTATTGATCCGATACGCGATCTACAGGAACTAAAATTAGTTGAACTAGCTTTAAAGAAAGGTAAGTCAATTTTAGGAATCTGTAGGGGTTTACAGGTGCTTAATGTATTTTTTGGTGGTACACTCTATCAAGATATAGATCAGGACCTTAATACCGAAATTCTACACTTTGGAGGGCAACTGCCTAAATGCAAAAAGGTTCACAGTGTTTCCATTGAAAAAGAGAGTATTTTAGATCATATATTTACAGACAATCCAATTGATGTTAATAGTTTTCATCATCAGGCTGTGGATCAAGTTGGAACCGGTTTAAAAGAAACCGCTTTTAGTTCAGACGGAATTTTAGAAGGTTTTGAAAGTACAGAACATGAAAATGTATGGGCTGTCCAATGGCATCCCGAAATTATGTTTAGTTACTACCCCGAACAGTTAGCAATATTCCGAGAATTTATTAAAAGAACTCGGAACTTAAATACAAAATAATATTAGGAGGAGAGAGAATTATGAGTAAAAAACTATTTTCTATTATATTAACAGCTGCACTACTTATCAGTATTTTTTCCCTTGCGGTAGCTGCCCAGGATGATGACCAAACCCTGGTTATCGGGTTTGAAGCCGATGTAAGCAGTCTTGACCCAGGCTTTGCTGATATTTCAGTTAATGAAAGAGTTAACAGTTTAATTTATGATGGTCTTGTTGAATATGGTGAGAATAATAAGATAGTACCCGGTATTGCATATGACTGGGATATCTCGGATGATGGAACCGTTTATACCTTCTATTTACAGCAGGGTATTCCCTTTCACAACGGTGAATCTTTAACTGCAGAAGATGTTAAGTTCACCTATGATAGAATTTTAAATCCTGACAATGGATCTGGACTAAGAGGTAAGGTTACAATCATTGACCGTATTGAAATTGTTGATGATTATACAGTAAGGTTTGTTTTAAAGGAACCTTATTCACCTTTTATGTTAGCAATGACCTTTGGTATTGTACCTAAAGATTATGTACAAAGAGTTGGTGCTGATGAGTTTTCACGTAATCCAGTTGGAGCTGGACCTTTCAAATTAGAAGAATGGGTACCAGATACTAGAATAGTATTAACAGCTAATGAAACTTACTGGATGAAAGATCCTAAGTTAAGCAAGGTTATTATTAGACCTATTCCTGAGTCTTCTGTACAGGCTATGGAACTAAGAAGTGGTGGCATCGATGTAGCAGTTAGCCTTGATGTTGGTCAATTAGATAACTTTAAAGATGAAGCTGACTTTCAGGTTAAATCAGCTGCTGGTGGCGGAGTGCACTTCTTTGGTTTTAATGACAAAATGGCACCATTCGATAATGTAGAGTTTAGGGAAGCCTTCTTAATGGCCAGTCCCATTGAACAGATTGTTCCTCAAATTTACGGTCCTTTAGGAGTAACAGCTTATTCATTTGTACCTCCTACTCTCTGGCCTGATGAAAGAGATTATCTAAAGGATGAAAGAGTTAACTTTAATCCTGAAATGGCTAAAGAAAAACTGCAAGAACTTAAAGATAAAGGAATCATTGATGATGACTTTACAATTGATATCTATGTGCCAAGTTCTAATAATTCCAGAATTAAAGTTGTAGAAGCACTTGTTACTTCTTTAAGACAGGTTGGCTTTAAAGCACAAGCTCAGGTTATGGAATTTGGAACCATGTGGGATAAGTTAGGTGCTGGTGAAATTGGGGTTTATATGTTAAGCTTTGTTTCTGACCCTGACCCCGACTACTGGTTATATAGATGGTTTAAATCTGATGGTTCACTTAATAAATCCTTTTATGAAAATGATCAGGTAGATGAATGGTTAGAAGTAGCTAGAACCAGTTCTAATCAAGATGAAAGAGCTGAAATGTACAGCAAGGTATTAAGAAAGACACTTGGTGATGACAAAGTATTAGTACCTGTAGCACATATTAATCAAATTTATGTTATGAATAATAGTGTAAAAGAATTAGCTCCAGGTAATCCTATTTTAATTCCACTTGTCACACCAGATGCAAATGTATATATTGAACAGTAAATTATTGTAAGACAAAAATAAATTAAGGGTTTATTAAGCAGGGGGTTAACCCCCTGCTTTTCTCCCTAATTTGTAAACTGGGAGGTCAAAGCTATGTTTGGATATATAATAAAAAGATTATTATGGATAATTCCAGTTCTAATAGGTGTTTCATTAATCCTTTTTGGTATCATGCAGATGATCCCCGGTGACCCTGCCTCCGTTCTTTTAGGGCCAAAGGCCTCACAAGAGGCAGTTGAAACCTTAAATAAAAGATTTGGATTAGAAGAACCATTACATATACAGTATTATCTGCTCATGAAAAACTTTGTAACAGGCCGGCTGGAATCAATCTATTACAAAGTTGAAGTTATTGAAATAATTAGTCAGAAATTACGAGCAACAGTTGAACTAGGTTTAACAGCCTTAGTAATTGCTGTGGTTTTAGCCATTCCCATTGGAATTCTTGCAGCTGTTAAAAAGAATTCTGTTTTTGATTATTTTAGTATGATGCTTGCTACCTTAGGGATCTCAATCCCGGTCTTTTTTACCGGAATATTACTGATTTATATTTTTTCTGTTATATTTAATGTATTACCTTCCTCCGGTTATGGAGGTCCTTTATGGACCAAAGAAGGTTGGGCTCATTTGATCTTACCGGCTTTTTCACTAAGTTCGATTTTAATTGCTTCGACCAGCCGGTTAACACGTTCTTCTATGCTGGAAGTTCTCCAGGAAGACTTTATTAGAACTGCAAGAGCAAAAGGTGTTAAAGAAGCGGTAGTTGTAAACAAGCATGCTTTTAAAAATGCGATGATCCCCGTTATTACTAATATTGGAAACCAACTTGCTATGTTATTTGGGGGAGCTATCTTAACAGAAACCGTTTTTGCCTGGCCTGGTATTGGAAGGCTGGCTGTAAAGGCAGTTTCTTATCGTGATCAGCCCCTGGTTTTTGGTACCATACTTGTTTTATCATTTCTTTATGTTGTGACAAATTTAATCATTGATATTTTATATGTATTTATCAATCCACAGATTAGTTATAGTTAGGGGGCAAAAAATATGAAAAAGAGATTCATCCCTCTTATATTATTAATAGTTGAATTATATGTACTATTTCAAAATTGGATAGTAAAAGGACTATTTTGGGGCTCACTTGAAATAAAGTTAGCTACTTCCTTTTCAATTATAGTATTAACGTTTTTATTGATCTTGGTCTTTAAACCAGGTTTATTTTCTTTCCTTAAGGAAAATGAAATTCTTTATAAATCATTTAAGGAATTTAAGAAAAACAAGGGTGGAGTAGCCGGTACTTTTATGATTTTTATCATCTTGTACCTGGCATTTTGTGCTCCTTTTGTAGCTCCTTATCCCCCAGATGCCATTGATTATGCTAATATGAGTGCATCTGCCCCCACGTTTAAACATTTAATGGGTACAGATGACTTTGGGAGAGATATACTTTCAAGAGTTATTTACGGCAGCCGAGTAGCTTTAGGTGTTGCATTTGCAGCCGTATTTGTTAATGCTTTTATTGGTATTTCATTAGGGTTAATTGCCGGCTTTTATGGAGGTAAAACTGATACTATTGTTATGAGAGTGGTCGAAACCTGGAACTCTATTCCCTTTATTTTACTGGCTCTGGCTATTATAGCTGCTTTAGGTAAAGATATTATTAATGTAATTATAGCGGTTGGTTTGACAGGGCTTATTAACTTTGCTCGGATTACAAGATCAGCTGTTTTATCAATTAAAGAAAAGGAATTTGTAAAAGCTGCTAAGGCATTAGGTAGTAGTGATTACCGGGTTATTAGAAAACATATTTTACCAAATGTAATATCTCCTATTATAGTAATTGCCTCTTTAAGAGTGGGACAGGCAATCTTACTTGTAGCAAGTTTAAGCTTTTTGGGACTGGGAGTACAACCTCCTCTTTCTAGCTGGGGAACCATGCTTAAAAGAGGTCAGGAATATTTAATTCAAGCTCCCTGGATCTCACTATTTTCCGGCTTTGCTATTATAATTACAGTAATGAGTTTTAACTTATTAGGAGATGCCTTAAGAGATGCTTTGGATCCTAAACAAATTGAATAACTTTATTAATTAACTTTAGTGTTATATAAAGATAAAAAAGAGGTGCAGGTAAATTAAATACCTGCACCCTTTTTTATAATTTGTATTATTTTTATAGTACATATTTCCCTTTAATTTTTATATTAAATACTTTCTATTGTTCGAGATTTAGATTGTTTAATAAGGTTTGATATGCTTCTTCTCCATTGGGAGCTTCAACCATACTTAACCATCTTCTTACCTCTAATATATTATCTTTAACCCAGGCTTCAGCAACTTCCATTTCATCTCTTTCATTATATCCGATCTCATAGATCCATTGGTCATTATCTTCTACATCTACTCTAAACTGCTGTAAGAATCTATATACTTCTGGATAATCTTCTTCAAAACCATGTCTTGTTAGGGTATCTACCCAGGAATAGGGACTTTCCCATAGTCTCTTTGGATCTTTTAAGTATTTTAAATTGTATTCAGCGTTCATCCAATGAGGACGCCAACCGACAAAAACAATCCATTCCTTTTCACCGATAGACTTATCGATCTGGGCCATAAGAGCACTCTGGCTGGAATTAATTGCCGTCCAGTCCCCTAGTCCGTAAATATCTTCATCAATCGCTTTATTCATTTTCTTGGATGATGCCCATCCAGCTGGACCTACATACATTTTTTTATCAAATTTATCTGCATATTTCTGTAAGTCAGCATGGCTTTTTACCCCTGCTTCATAAACATGTTGAGGTACTGCCATTGTATAGAGCCCTTCTGTCATGTTCTGAGTTACATAATTAATTTCTTCTTTATATTTATTTCTCATATCCATAATTTGCGGCATCCAGGAACCAATAAACACATCTATATCCCCCTGGGTTAAACCCTGATGAATTATGGGGTCACGCGCTGTAGTTCTTTCTACTTCATAACCAATATTTTCTAAAATGTATTCTACAATTGAATTTTTTGCTCTAATGCCAGGCCAGTCACCTTCACCAAGCATAATCGGTTCTTCTGACTGGGCTAAAACTGAGCCCGAAAAAAGTCCAACTAATAGAATGAAAGATAACATAAAGATAGTTAATTTCTTCATCTTAATCCCCCTAATTTTTTATTTTTTTGTAATACTATTTTGCTTTTCATTTTACCGTTAATAAATTATAAAAAAATAATGGTAGATTGTAAAACCTATAGGGAAATTATTCATTCTTAAATAATTATGTATTACTAAATATATTTTTTTATCTTTATAATTATAGGGTTAACAGGGATTTTAGAAGGTATAAAATAATTTATTAGATATTTCTATACACATCAATAAAATATTAAAATTATTTCTTAACAACCATTTAACTTAACTGTTTGCACAGAAAAAAGCCCTTCTTTTAAATATTTTAAGAAGGGCTTTTGATAAAGTTAACTTTTATACATTTTATTTAGCTGTTATTCTAAGAATTTAGATACATAAGGAGAAGTTTCTCCCTTTCTTGAAAAGTGTCCAGAAGGTCCTTCACCTAAAAATTCTGAGAACCAGGATTCATGCTGAATTTCTTCATGTAATATTGATAAAGCTAAATCATAAGTTCTATGATCCTTACCCTGGGTCATATTACATATTTCGGTATAGCCCCTAACTGCACATCTTTCAGCTTCAACTAATACCTTTAATATTTCTTTCGGATCTTCAGGGTTTTCAGGTAATTTAGCAGGTGGGCAAGCAGAAATATCATGGAATTCTTTTAAATCATTAGGAATTTTTCCACCTAATTCATAGATACGAGGAATTAAGGCTTCAAAGTGATTCCTGTCTTCAATTCTTGCATCTTCAGCAATTTCTTTAATACCTTCACCCTCTAAACCAATTAAATTTAGTCTTAAGCTTGTATAGTAATAAAAAGTGGTAAGTTCTGCAGAAGCATTCTTAATCAATAAGTCAAGGAGTTTATCAACATCAACACCAGCATCTTCAACCATCTGACGTGTTACTTTTGCCAAAAATATCTCCTCCTTTATTAGTAACTAATATTAATTATACAGATATATATTTATCTGTACAAGTAAATTGTTTACATTTTAAATAATTTTTTAAAAAATTAAAACCTTAATTCATATCAAGTTTTTCTAATAAGGTTTGATATGCACTTTCTCCTTCTGGAGTTTCAACAAGACTTAACCATCTTCTTACTTTTAAAATATTATTTCTTACCCATTCTTCGGCCACTTCCATTTCATCTCTTTCTTTAAAGCCAATTTCATTAATCCATTGACTGTTATCTTCAACATCTACCCTAAACTGCTGTAAAAATCTATATACCTGTGGATAGTCTTTTGCAAAACCGGGTCTTGTCAAAGTATCTACCCAGGAATAAGGGCTTTCCCATATTCTTTTTGGGTCTTTTAAGTATTTTATATTATACTGTGTATTCATCCAGTGTGGTTTCCAGCCCACAAAACAAATCCATTCTTTATCCTCTATTGATTTTTCCAGTTGAGCCATCATGGCGCTTTGACTGCTGTTTATGGCAGTCCAGTCACCTAATCCATAGATATCTTCATCAATAGCCTTATTCATTTTTTTGGAAGATGCCCAACCAGCCGGACCTACATAAAGTTTTTTATCAAATTTATCAGCATATTTATCTAAATCGGCATGACTTTTCACCCCGGCCTCCCAAACATATTGGGGGACAGCCATTATATAGACACCTTCGGTCATATTTTGAGTAACATAATTAACCTGACCTTTATATTTTTTTCTCATATCAGTATTTTGAGGCATCCAGGATCCAATATGAATATCAATATCTCCCTGTTTTAAACCCTGATGTAAAATGGGGTCGCGAGCTGTCGTCCTTTCTACTTCATAACCAATATTTTCTAAAATAAATTCTACTATAGAATTTTTAGCTCTAAAGCCGGGCCAGTCTCCTTCTCCTAAAACAATCGGATCCTCAGTTTGGGCTAGAACAGAACCTGAGATAAGTCCCATCAGCAAAATGAAAGATAAAATATAAACAGTAAATTTCTTCATCTTTATCCCCCTTTTTTGTTCATATGAATTCCATGTCATTCTTACTAATTCTTCCCGATATAAATTAAATAAAATAATTATTGGGATGTTAAACAAATAGAAAAATTATTTAAAATATTATTATTAAGATTAAAATATCAGAATTATAAAGCTTGTAATCATAGGAATAAGAGGAATTAAAATATATATTTTTTTAAAATTTAGATTTTATATTGAAAACATTAATTATTTAAGTTATTAGTTAAAGATATGGACAATAGGAGTATGTACAAAAAGTTAACCAAAAAATGTACATCAGGGTAATTAAAATGTGCAGATATTTAAAATCTAATTATTTTGTTTAATTGTTTTTCCTTAAATCAAGGACTCTATACAATAAGTTCTTTAAAAACATATTTAAAACCCCTTCTCTTTTTTTATAAGGATAAGGGGCTTTTACTTTGACTATTTAAATAACATTATTATATGTTACTATATTGTATAACTTTAAGAAATTTTTTTACTCTTCATGGCTATCTTTTTTAAAAATTGATAAGTTATTATTTTTTTTTCAAAAGATGAATTTCCCATTTCTTATTGTCTTTATCTTCTGGTTTCAAGTCTTTTTCTTTGATAATAAGAGCAGATTTTATTGAATTTTTTATAGTGTCCATTTTAATATCTTTTTTGCTACTTAAAATACCAATTCTTTTATTTGTCTTTATAGGTGCTGAATATACAACTTTTTTAATCTTTTTACAATTTGGTAAATCATTTAAGAGTACAACTACGATTGATTTAATTTCTTTTTGGTGTAGTTGAGGTAAATCTTTTTGATTAGATATTTTTTTCCCTTTATTTTTTGATGGTATAGCCCAGGCCATAACTTGTGTGTTTTCAATATTGATATTTTCTAAAGGAGTCCACAAAATAATATCATCTTTTTGCAAATTTTCATTAATAAAAGGATTATTAAATAATGAATTATTCATTTGATTAGCAAATTTGGGGCTAGCTTTATCTAATAGTTTTGCGTGTACAGTTACTATACCTAGTAACATTATAATAAGAAAAATAATTAAAGAAATACTTAACTTCTTTTTCACCTTTGACCCCTCCTCCTTATTTAGGATCAAAAATGTTTAATTTTATATCTATTTATTAAATTAAATAATTATTCATTTATACCTGCAAGTTTATCCTGACTTTTTATTATATATTATTGTTATTGTGCATAAAAAAATCTCCTACTTATTATTTTTGTAGGAGATAGTTAATACAGCAATAATATCATTGCTTTTAAAAAATGGTGCGAAAGAGGGGATTCGAACCCCTACGTCTTGCGACACATGACCCTGAACCATGCGCGTCTGCCAGTTCCGCCACTTTCGCACTGCTATTAATTCTATATTAATTTTTTATTAAAGTCAATACATTTATATTTTCCAAATCACCAATTATAGTCTCTCAAATTCTTCTGTGAACATTACTGCTATTCCTAAAAATACAATAATCAAACCTATTGCAGCTATATATTTAAAATGTATTGATATTTCTCTTTGAATATATCTTTTATATTCTTGATATTCTTCTTTAGAAGATAAGTTTTCATTATTTATTGAATCTTTATCTTTTACAATTCGTTTTCTAAAAACTAATTTACTTTTTTGCACATTATAATATAAATCTGCCTGGGGATCATAAACTTCATCCCAAATCAAAAAA
>Ga0209925_1000101_pt1 | contig 42187 bp, 40 predicted proteins | sample SalPonR2_A_D1_MG_FD_185702 | JGI IMG/M metagenome (GOLD analysis project Ga0209925, IMG submission 185702) | Salt pond soil microbial communities from South San Francisco under conditions of wetland restoration - Salt Pond MetaG R2_A_D1_MG... ... | reverse complement strand
ATGCACAATCTAATATAGAGATGGTAGTTAAGGCTTTTAAAAAGGGATTTCTAACTTTTAATGAAGTAAGTTTTTAAAAGAGGATTTAAGGCTATGGTTACGGAAATGTTAATATAGACTAAGCGAATAAAGGAGAGATTTTAATGTTTAAAATGCTGATTATTAATCCTGGCTCTACATCTACTAAATTATCTATATTCGAAGATGAAAATGAATTATGGGAAAAAGAGCTTAAACATAGTAGTTCTGAAATAAAAGGATTTAAAAAAATTATTGATCAACTTAATTGGCGTCAAGAACTTATCCAAGATGAAATCAATAATTCGGATTATAATTTTGCTGAATTAGATGCCATTGTGGCCAGAGGTGGAGTGGCTTTAGACCCACTTTTAGGTGGATCTTATAAAATAGGAAAAGATATGGTACATGACTTAAAAATAGCTAAGAATTCTTCTCATGCCTCTAATTTGGCTGGAATTATTGCGTATAATTTTGGAAAAAAATTTAACATTCCGGCTTATACTGTAGATCCTATTTCAGTTGATGAATTTGAAGATGTTGCCCGCTTATCGGGTTTACCTGAAATTCCTCGCAAATGTCAATCACATGCATTAAATTTGAAATCTATTGGCAGGAAAACAGCTGAATATTTAGATAAAAAATTTTATAAATGTAATTTAGTGGGAGCTCATTTAGGGGGAGGGATTTCTATTGCTCCTATTAAAAAGGGAAGAATTGTAGATGTAAATAATGCTAATCAAGGGGGACCATATTCTCCAGAACGAGTAGGTACTTTACCAAGTTTAGATTTAGCTGAGTATATTTTCGAAAATCAACCTGATAGAGATCAATTCATAAAAAAATTACTGGGTAATGGTGGTTTAACAGCTTATTTAGATACAAATGATGGACTTGAAATAGAAAATAGAATTGAAAAGGGAGACAACAAAGCTAAACTGGTTTATAAAGGAATGATCTATCAAATAGCTAAAGAAATAGGTGCAATGGCAACCGTTTTAAATGGAGATGTCGATGCTATTTTCATTACAGGTGGATTGGCCAAATCAAAATACATAACAAATCGCATAATGAAAAAGGTTGAATATATTTCTGAAGTATTTGTTTATCCAGGAGCAGACGAAATGAACAACTTAGCGCAAGGTGCTCTTAGGGTATTAGAAGGTAAAGAAGAAGCTTTAAATTATGAAGATGGAATAATTGATACCACTATATTTTAATTATTACACCAGCAGTTCCACTGTTGGTTTGCATATTTAATCATTGACATAATCTTAATAATAAAGTGAGGTGTTATTAATGTCTAAAGTATTTGTAACCAGGAAAATACCTGATGCAGGCTTAGATTTATTAAAAGATAAGTACGAAGTAGAAGTATTTTCCAGTACGACTAACCCTACTAAAGAACAATTGATTACAAAAGCACAAGACGCAGACGCCCTGGTACCACTTTTGAGTGATGAAATTGATGAAGAAGTTATTAATAAATGTATTAATTTAAAAATAATAGCCAACTATGCGGTGGGTTATGATAATATTGACCTAAAAGCTGCTAAAGAAAATAATGTGTTTGTTTCAAATACTCCCGGATCCTTAACAGAAACCACAGCTGATATGACCTGGACTTTGCTCATGGCAGCTGCCCGCAGAGTAGTAGAATCCGATAAATATGTTAGGGATTTAAAATATGATGGTTGGGGTCCCGAATTATTATTAGGACAAAAAGTATATGGAAAAACAATCGGTATTATTGGTTTTGGTCGCATAGGAAAAGCTGTAGCCAAAAGAGCAGCTGGTTTTAATATGAAAATATTGTATAATAAAAGAACCCCACTTTCGGATCAAAAAGAAAAAGAATTAAAAGCAAGTTATACTGAACTAACCGATTTATTAAAAAGATCAGACTTTGTCACCATTAATGCTGCTTTAAATGAATCTACTTATCACTTAATTGATAAAAAAGAGTTAGAAATGATGAAATCTAACGCAGTATTAGTAAATACTGGTCGAGGTCCCATAATCAATGAAAAAGTTTTAGCCCAAGCACTGGAAGATAAAGAAATCTTTGCAGCCGGACTTGATGTTTATGAAAAAGAGCCAGAGATTTATCCGAAGTTACTAAAATTAGATAATGTCGTTTTAACTCCTCATACAGGTTCAGCCACTGTTGATGCCAGAAATAAAATGGCTGAAATGGTAGCAGCTAATGTGATAGCTGTATTATCAGGAAATAAGCCTTTAAATCAAGTAGTTTGAAAGGAGAAAATAAATGGAAAAAGCAAAGAAGATTTATGATATATCAATTACTGTTAAAGAAAATATGTTAAGTTTTCCCGGTGATACCTTTACTGAGATAGAAAGAATTAAAGAGATAGAAGATGATGGTTATAATTTAAGTAAAATGAAAGTTAGTGTACATGCAGGTACTCATGCTGATGCCCCTTCTCATTTTATAGAAAATGGTAAATATATTGATGAAATATCATTAGAGCGGTTTATGGGCCGGGCTCAGGTTATTGAAATTAAAAATAAAAAGGTCATTACCAAAGAAGAATTAGAAAATATTGAGATAAAATGTGATAAGGTTTTATTTAAAACTGTTAACAGTAGGTATTTAAAAGAAGAGTCTTTTAATAAGGATTTTGTATATATTAATTACAAGGCTGCAGAGTATTTAGTGGAAAATGGTGTTAAGTTAATTGCAATTGATTATCTTACAGTGGAAAGTCTAGATAGCAAAGATTTTCAAGTTCATAAATTATTATTAGAAAATGAGGTAATTATAATTGAGACGGTAGACTTAGAAACTATAGAGCCGGGTTTTTACAATTTGTTAGCATTTCCTTTAAAATTAAAAGGTTGTGAAGCATCACCAGTTAGAGCTCTTCTAACAAAATAATATTAATATAGTTGTATAAAACTACTAGATTATAAGGTTAATTCTTAAAGGGATTAACCTTTTTTTATTTTGTAAAAATGATATAATGTTATTAAAAGTGATAAATGGGTGAAAATATGAGTAAAATTAAAGTATTAATTTTTGACAAACATAAATTATATAAAGATGCTTTATCTCATATTCTTAAAGATAAAGAAAAGATAAAATCTGTCTTTTCTATATCTCAGTATAAACATGTGTTACCTGTATTAGATAAATTCTCTCCCGATATGGTCTTAATTAATAGTTTTAAAATTGAAAATGAAAAATTAGAACAACTTGTTAAAGGTATAAAAAATAAAAATGATAAAATTAGTATCTTTATTTTAAAAGATGAAGATATTTTATTAGGAAGTAATACAGATCGGTATGTTGATTTAACTATACCTATAACAAAAGATCATAGTTATCTATATAAAATGATTAAAAAATATGTTAATAATAATAAAGAAGATACTTTAGCAGAAAATATAACTAGTTATAAATTTCATAATTTAACAGATAGAGAAATGGATGTTATGAAATTAATTTCGAAGGGGATGTCTAATAAAGATATTTCAAAAGAATTATTAATAACTGAAAGAACTGTTAAAAATCATGTTAGTAAGATCTTAACAAAGTTATCGGTTAACGACAGGACTCAAGCCTTAATTAAATGTTTAAAAAAGGGAATTGTTGAGTTAGAAAGTAATTAAAATCCTCTTATATTTTACAAGTGAAGATTTATTATGATAGAATGAATATGATAATTTATAAAAAGGAGTATTTTATGGATAAGGAAATCGCTACATTTAACAATACAAAAGATATATTAAATCAATATAATATAAGATTAAATAAGAATTTAGGTCAACATTTTATTGTTGATAATAATATTTTAGAACAGATTATCAAAGCTGCAAATCTAAAAGGAGATGAAAATGTAATAGAAATTGGTTCTGGTATCGGGTCATTAACGCAGTTCATTTTAAGAGAATTAGATAACGGAGTAGTATATGGGATAGAAAAAGATAAGCGTTTTATTAAAATATTAAAAGACCTATTTCAAAAGAAGGCAAATTTGGAAATAATTAATAAGGACATCCTTCAAATTAATTGGGAGAATTTTATTAATAATTACAATCTAAAGGAAAAAGAGATAAAAATTATTGCAAATTTACCATATTATATCACAACTCCCATTATTGAAAGCCTCCTTTTTTCTCCTCTCCAGATAAATGAGATGGTATTTATGATGCAAAGAGAAGTTGCTAAAAGATTAGCAGCCTCACCTGGCAATAAAGATTATGGAAGTTTGAGTGTCTTTATCCAATTTCATTATAAAGTAGAAATTCAATTTGAAGTTCCTCCAAAGTCTTTTATACCAAGACCAGAAGTATATTCATCAGTAATTAAACTTACCCCACATGAAGAAACCCCATATCAAGTAAATAATAAAGAATTCTTCTTTAAAGTTGTTAGAGCGATATTTAATTTGAGGAGAAAGAACATAAAAAATGGTTTAACATTATCTCCCCATATAAAATTAGAAAAGGCAATAATTTTAGAGGGCCTAAAGAAAAGTAATATAGACAAAAGGATTAGGGGAGAAAATTTATCTATAGAAAAAATGGTAGAATTAAGTAATAATTTTTGGGACCTAAAACAAGAAAAAGAGTGATAAATATGATTTTTATTAGTCCAACTGAAGGAAAAATGAATATTAAAGAAACTTATAAAAGTATTCTAACTTTCATTAAAAAACAACCTGATAATCAATATAAGTTAATCATTGGTACAGATTCTCATCCAGGGATAGAAGAATCTGTATTTGTTACAGCTATAGTCATATATAGAGTTGGACATGGAGGCAGATATTTCTATCACAAGAAAAAAGTAGAAATGAGAAGCGGTTTTAAAAAGCGTATTTTTCATGAAGTATCAAGAAGTTTAAATGTAGCTAGTAAAATAACAGACTACATTTCCATAGATAGTGCTACATCTTTGTTAGACATCGAAATACATATTGATGTGGGACAAAATGGACCTAGTAGTGAAATTTTAAAGGAAGTTGTGGGGATGGTTGTAGGTAGTGGATATGATGCTTTAATCAAACCTGATTCATATGCGGCTTCTAATGTAGCTGATAGATATACAAAGTAAGTTATAGAACTTGACAGTCACTATATTTTTTTATATAATCCACTAATACAAAGTGCTGTGTTTGTTTAATATAACAAATATGTCAGCTATCAAAAAGAGATCTGGGGGGTTCTCTTATGCCAAAAAACACTTTAAATGAAATCAGGCGGAATATTTCGCAATATATTGGAGAGGAAGTTATAATCAAAGCCGACCGCGGAAGAAGAAGGTCAATTAATAAAGAAGGTATCTTAGATGATACCTATGACAACATTTTTATAGTCAAAATCAAAGAAAGTGAACAAGAAAGACATTTATCATTTTCGTATGCAGATTTATTAACTGATTCAGTAGAATTAAAATTAAAAGATGATCATAAAAGGATAGGGGTTATTTAAGTCTTAATTATAGCCCCTAATAAAAAAATAAAATAATACGGTTATCACATTTGGGGGTGCACTTACTTGTCATTTGATATGATAGTCGGCCTGACTGGTGGTCTTGGTTTATTTATTTATGGTATGAAACAGATGAGTGAAGGCTTACAAAAAACGGCCGGCAAAAGATTAAGACATATTTTAGCCTTTTTAACAAAAAACACATTTTCAGGCGTTCTTGTTGGAACAGGAGTTACTTCTATAATTCAAAGTAGTAGTGCTACCACAGTAATGGTAGTTGGTTTTGTAAATGCAGGATTGATGACATTGTACCAATCAATTGGAGTTATTATGGGTGCCAATATTGGTACCACTGTAACTGCGCAAATAATTTCCTTTGATTTAGGAGATTATGCTTTCCATGCTATAACTATTGGAGCAATTGCTTATCTTTTTGCTAAAAGAAAAAAATACCAATATATTGGACAGGTTATATTAGGATTTGGAATTCTCTTTTTAGGACTTAATATAATGAGTGAAACGATGCATCCTTTAAGAGATTCTCAATATATTGTAGATTTGATGAAAAACTTTGGTACTTATCCAATTTTAGGTGTATTAGCCGGAATGACTATTACGGTCGTTGTGCAGAGCAGTAGTGCTACTTTTGGTATCTTAGTGGGCTTAGTTTCTGTAGGTATTATAGATTTTAGTTCAGGGGTGCCGATTCTTTTAGGTAGTAATATAGGTACTACCGTTACAGCTATCTTATCTGCAATAGGAGCCAGTAAAACAGCAAAAAAATCAGCTGCTGCCCACTTTATATTCAATATTTTAGGTACTTCAATCATGATATTTTTAATATATCTAGTTCCTAATTTTACGGGTAGGCTTCAGAGTCTACTTAGGAATTTTAGTTTTATGACAAATAATACTTTGAGTGCTGAACGGCTATTGGCTAACACCCACACACTATTTAATGTTACTAATACATTAGTATGGATGCCTTTTGTTGGATTTATGGTTAAAGTAGTCAATAAAATTATTCCGGGGGAAGAAGTATCTATTGAAAGAGGCTTAGTTCACCTAGATGAAAGAATGCTTAGTACTCCTCAGGCAGCCTTATCACAGGTTAATATGGAAGTGACAAGGATGCATGGATTAGTACAAGAGATGATTATAGAATCACAACAAGCTATATTAGAAAAAGATACAGAGATTATAAAAAAGATCAAACATAAAGAAGAAATCATCAATGAAATTGAAGAAGAACTATTAGTATTTTTAACTGATATCCCACAGAGTTCTCTTTCTGATGAAGACATTAAAACTTTAGACAGTTATTTTGCGATTGTAGATGATATTGAAAGTATTGGTGATGATGGAAATAGCATTGCTGACCTAGCGGAATATATTATTGATAATGATCTTGAGTTTTCAGAACAGGCGACAAAATCAATTGAAACTGCTTATGATATTGTAATAGATTACTTAGAAGATTCAAGAGAAATAGTCAAAACAGGAGATGAAGAAATAGCAAAAAAACTCTTTGCCGGTGAAGAAAAGATGGATCAAATTTTACTACAATATAGAAATGACCACTTGCAGAGACTAAATAAAGGGGTCTGTATTCCCTCAGCAGGTATAGCTTATCTTGAAGTTTTAGAAGATCTTGAACACATTAGTGATCAATTCGCTGATATTGCATATAGTATAATAGAACGTAAAAAGAAAAAGATTGGCTAAAAATATTTAGAGCCCTGCCGGGCTCTTTTTTTTTATATTAAAAAAGGAGGTATTGAAAATGCCAGAAAAAATTTTGATAGTAGATGATGAGAAAAATATAAGAGATTTATTGAAATTTAACCTTGAAAATGAAGGCTATGAAACTATTGAAGCTAAAGATGGTGAGGAAGCCCTTGAAAAAGTCCAAGAAAATATTGATTTAGTAATATTAGATTTAATGTTACCAGAAATTGATGGTTTAAATGTATGTAAACAAATCAGAAATGATGAAAAAACAGGGGATTTACCTATCATAATGTTAACTGCCAAAAGTGAAGATATTGATAGAATAATTGGCCTTGAATTAGGAGCTGATGACTATGTTACAAAACCTTTTAATACAAGAGAATTAATTGCAAGAATAAAAGCATTACTGAGAAGGATTTCTATGAGTCGAGGTTATGAAAAAGAAGATAAAAAGATAATAAAAGTAAATGATCTCATGATTAATATAAAAAACCATACTGTAAAAGTAAATGATAACGAAATACCAATGACTCCCAAAGAATTTGATTTATTAGTTTTTTTAATTAGGAATGATGACCAAGTGTTTACGAGGGATACATTATTAAGTAAAATTTGGGGATATGAATTTTCAGGTGATACTAGAACTGTTGATGTCCATGTAAGAAGGTTAAGAAAGAAAATAGGAAAAGACTTAATAAAAACAGTGAGAGGAGTGGGATATAAATTTGAAAAAGTGGAATGAATATAGTTTAAGAACTCAGGTAATAATAGTTTTCGGATTAACCCAAATACTCTTATTTAGTTTGATATTTTATTTTATTACATTAAATTATCGAGACTTTTATTTAGATCAGGTTGAAGAAAACCTAAAAAATAATATCAAATTAATTAAAAATGATAATTCTATTAAAAATAATATAGGCAATATTGATCAACTAGATGAAATTATAAAAGAAATTGGTAGTTCTATTGAAACGCGGATTACTATTATTGATATAGATGGGAAAGTATTGGCAGATTCTAGATATAATCCTTATATAATGGAGGATCATAGTAATAGACCAGAAATAAAGGATGTTATAGAAGGTAATGATTATGGATTATCTTCTAGAGAAAGTGCAACATTAAATCAAGATATGTATTATGTAGCTTCATCTCAGAATATAAATGGAGAAAAAGTAGTAATAAGATTAGCTAAATCCCTGGAAAATATTAATCAGATCATTAGAGGAGATATATATAAATATCTTATATTTTTATTAATTTTACTTATTTTAAGCAACTTACTGGTATGGTATTATTCGAAATCAATCATTAAACCGTTAAAAAGAATCAAGAATATGGCAAAAGAGATAGCAACTGGTAAAAGAAATAAAATTGGAGATGTAAAGTATTCAAATAGTGAATTAGGTAGTTTAGTTCAGGAATATAACAGATTAGGACAGGAATTAGATAGTAAAATAGACCGACTTATGGAAGAAAAAAATAAACTTACTGCAATACTTAATAGTATGACTGAAGGTGTTATTGCTACTGATGAAAATAAGAAAATACTTATGATGAATCCGAAAGCCTGTGAAATATTAAATGTTAACTGTGCTAAAATAGAAGGGAAAAATTTCATTAGTGAAATTAGAGATCATAGGTTCGATGAATATTTAAATAAAGTATTAGAAAAAAGAGATAACTATAGTATAGAAATGACCTTTAAAAACCCTGATAAGATTTACTTAGAATGTAATTTTCAAACTATTACCGATCATAAAAAGCAAATAATTGGGGCTGTAATTGTATTAATTGATGTAACAAGATTAAGAAAGTTAGAAGAAATGAGAAAAGATTTTGTAGCAAATGTTTCACATGAATTAAAAACCCCTTTAACTTCTATTAGGGGTTATGCTGATACAATTGTAGAAAATGAAATTGAAGATTATGATACTATAAAAAGATTTGTGGGTATTATAAGTAAAGAAGCTACAAGGTTGAATTTATTAATAAATGATTTATTAGATTTATCAAAATTAGAAGCAGATTACTTCGAATTGAAACCGGAAGAATTGGATAATATATTAGATAAACCGCTTAGAATATTAGAAAATGAAGCAGATAAAAAAGAAATTGAAATTATAAAACAGTTTGAAGATAATCTACCTTTAGTTAAAATGAATAAATCACAAATTGAAAACCTTCTTATAAATTTGATTGATAATGCAATCAAATATAATGAAAGAGGCGGCAAGATATTTATACGCGCCTATAAAAAGAAGGGAAAAGTATATATGGAAATCGAAGATAATGGGATGGGTATTCCCGAAGGAGATCAAGATAGAATTTTCGAAAGATTTTATAGAGTAGATAAAGCCAGATCAAAAGATATGGGTGGAACCGGAATTGGACTATCTATTGTTAAGCATATTATAAAAGGTCACAATAGTGAAATAGAGGTAAAAAGCGTGGAGGGCCAAGGCACTAATTTTAAATTTTATTTGCACATTGCAAGTTGAAAAAATTGTTAACATAAATGTAACATTAAATTAACATTTATTTTATTTATTATTCCATATTGATATGTTAAATTAATAAGTGTGAATTAATAATTTCTATAGCAGAAAGGAGTTCAAATTTAATGTCCTCCAATAAAAAAATTGAAATAAAGAATTTAAATTTCTTTTATGATGATTTTCAAGCACTAACGGATATTAATATGAAAATTAAGGAAAACAAAATAACTGCATTAATTGGTCCCTCTGGCTGTGGTAAATCTACTTTTTTAAGGGTTATAAATCGTATGAATGATTTAATTGACGGTACCACAGTGCAGGGAGAAGTATTGCTAGATGGTAAAAATTTATACAGTTCTGATGTTGATGTGGTTCAACTTAGGAAAAAAGTAGGGATGGTTTTTCAACATCCAAATCCATTTCCCAAATCAATATATGATAATGTAGCTTATGGGCCACGTATTCATGGATTAAAAGATAAGAATGAATTGGATGAACTAGTTGAAAATAGTTTAAAAGGTGCAGCTTTATGGGATGAAGTAAAACATAGATTAGACCAACCTGCTTTAGATTTATCCGGAGGTCAGCAGCAAAGGCTTTGTATTGCAAGAGCTTTAGCTGTTAAACCAGAAGTATTACTTATGGATGAACCAGCCTCAGCCTTAGATCCCGTAGCTACTGCTAAAATTGAAGAATTAATGGCTGAATTAGAAAAAGATTATACAATTGTAATTGTAACTCACAGTATGCAGCAGGCAGCAAGGGTTTCTGATGAAACCGGCTTTTTCTTAATGGGAGAACTGATTGAATACGGTGATACCGGTAAGATTTTTGAAAATCCAGATGATCAAAGAACAGAAGATTATATCACTGGCCGTTTTGGTTAATAAGGAAAGGTGAGATAAAATGCTACGAAAAGGTCTTGATGAAAACATAGAAAAATTAAAAAATGAAATGCTTTTAATGGGTAGTCAGGTTGAAGAAGCAATTGAAAATAGTATTCAGGCATTAAAAGAACAGGATATAGAGTTAGCAGAAGAGGTTATGGAAGAAGATGACCAAATTGATGAATATGAACTTGAATTAGAAGAGATGTGTACCAGATTAATTGCAACTCAACAACCAGTTGCTAAAGACTTAAGAACTATTATTGTAATTTCGAAATTAGCAACTGATTTAGAAAGAATAGGCGACCATGCTTCTAATATTGCCAATATGGTTATAAAAATTGGAGACGAACCACTTATTAAACCTTTAATTGATATTCCCCGCATGACAGATATAGTTACTCGCCGATTAAAGAAGAGTTTAGAAGCGTTTGTTAATCTTGATGTAGAACTAGCACATAAAATTGCTAAAGAAGATGAAGAAGTTGATGTTTTAGACGAACAGATTTTAAGAGAATTACTTACTTTTATGATTGAAGATCCTAAGACAATAAGACAGGCTATGTCTTTAATATTTATTAGTAGATTTTTAGAAAGAATTGGAGACCATGCTACTAATATCTGTGAAAGAGTTATTTATATGGCGACTGGAGATTGGGATGTCTCTTATTAATTAGTCTAACCTTGTTTGGAAGGGAAATGTTTAAGATGCCAAATAAATTATTGATAGTAGATGATGAAAAAAATATTAGGGATCTTATAAAATATAACCTAGAACAAGTTGGCTATGAAATATTAGAAGCTACAAATGGTATAGAAGCGTTAAATATAGTAAATAAAGATGTTGATTTAGTAATACTTGATTTAATGATACCCGAAATAGATGGTCTAGAAGTTTGTAAAAGAATAAGAAGCAAAAAAGCATTAAAAGATATTGGTATTATTATGTTAACTGCCAAAGATGAAGAATTAGATCGAATATTAGGTCTGGAAATTGGAGCCGATGATTATATGACAAAACCATTTAGTATTCGAGAATTAAGATCTCGTATAAAAGCTGTTCTAAGAAGAACTAAAAAAGATTTTAAAGCAAAAGATAACAAAAAATTAGATCAAGAGGAATATATGCTTGGAGATTTAGAGTTTAACATACCGGGATATGAAGTAAAAAAAGCTGGTAAAGATTTGGATTTAACACCAAAAGAATTTGAACTACTTAAATTTATGTTTGTTAATAAAAACAAAGTATTGACTAGAAATATTTTATTAGAAAAAATTTGGGGTTATGAGTATACAGGAGATACAAGAACCGTAGATGTTCACATCCGCAGATTAAGAAAGAAGATTGGGAAGAGATATATAAAAACAATAAGAGGTATGGGATATAAACTTATAAATAGTGGTAAATAAAATATTATAAAATTAATTCTCCTTATTAACAAATTATTAACTTATTTGTAAACTTCTATTCATTTGATTGTAACAATTACCTGTTATTATATTATTGAAGTCAACAAAATGAATATAATTTCAAGGAGGAATTAATTAATGAGAAAGAATTTGCTTATCTTGTTATCTGCTTTATTGGTAATGGCGTTATTTTCTGGTGTGGTTGGAGCTCAAAATAATTTAACAATTCAGGGTTCTTCCACTGTACTTCCGATAGCTCAAAGAGTAGCTGAAGTTTATATGCAAAATAATGAAGATGTTAATATTTCTGTTAGAGGTGGCGGTTCTGGTAATGGTATAGCGGCATTGATAGATGGTACAACTGATATAGCTGATGCTTCTAGATTTATTAAACAAAGTGAAGTAGAAAATGCTGTAGAAAATGGTTTTTATCCTGTGCCTCACCGTGTAGCAATGGATGGAATTGCAGTTGTAATAAATCCATCTAATCCAGTTGACTCATTAACTCTAGAAGAGATAAAACAAATATATACTGGTCAAATAACAAACTGGAGTGAATTAGGCGGTAATGATGAAGAAATAGTTATAATTTCAAGAGACTCAAGTTCCGGCACATTCGAAGTTTTTGGAGAGATTGCTCTTGCAGGTGAAAGACTTACACCAAACGCCTTATTACAGGCTTCTAATGGTGCTATTTCAAGTGTAGTTTCAGATACTGATGGTGCAATTGGTTATGTAGGATTAGGATACTTAGATGATACACTTAAAGCTGTTAAAGTAAATGGAGTAGCCCCAAGCAATAGTACTGTTGCAAGTGGTGAATTTCCAATTGCTAGACCACTGTTTATGTTCACTGATGGTTGGCCAGAAGGTTTAACACTTAGATTTATCAACTTTGTATTAAGTCAAGAAGGACAAAAAGTTATAGAGGAACAAGGATTTGTACCTTTATACTAATTTAGAAATATAATAAAACTCTGAAGTGAAAGGGGGGGATATTATATCCTCCCTTAATTTACATATTTTTAGTAATAACTATTTTATTTGGGGGTGTTCATATGGATTGGCGGAAAAAGGAAAAAATAATAAAATACATATTATTATTTTTTGCCTTGTCATCCATCATATTTTTAACAGGTATTGTAATAGTATTATTTAGGGAAGGTTTACCGATTTTTGAAAAAGTAGGTGTGTTAGATTTTATATTTGGTCAAGAATGGTATCCAACTTATGATCCTCCAGCTTATGGAATTTTACCTTTGTTATCAGCTTCCTTATTAGTAACTATAGGTTCGATGGTACTAGCTGTACCAATTGGTTTAGCTTCTTCGATTTATATATCATATATTTTACCTAAAAGATTAAAAACTTTTGTAAAGCCAGCTATTGAATTATTAGCTGGAATTCCGTCTGTCATATACGGTTTATTTGGTATGAAAATATTAGGGCCATTTTTAAAAGACATTTTTGGCTTGCCAACCGGCTTAACAGCTTTGACTGCTTCTATTATGCTCGGTATTATGGCTTTACCGACAATTGTTAGTCTATCTGAAGATGCGATTACCTCAATACCCAAAAGGTATAGAGATGCTTCTTTAGCATTAGGAGGAACCCGCTGGGAGACAATTAGTAAAGTTATTTTACCAACAGCTAGCTCTGGTATAGTAACAGCGGTAATTTTAGGAATGGGTCGTGCTATTGGTGAAACAATGACAGTTTTAATGGTTGCTGGCGGTGCAGCTGCAATGCCTTCTAGTTTTTTAAAACCTGTTAGACCAATGACAGCTACCATAGCGGCTGAAATGGGTGAAGCACCTGTGGGTAGTGAGCATTATCAAGCTTTATTTGGAATTGCAATTATATTATTTATTATAACTTTAACATTTAATGTTATAGCTGATCTTGCTAGTAGGAGATTTAAAAAGAAGGTGAGCGGACAATGAGAGATACTGATATTAATCTTGAGAAAAGACATTCAAAACAAAAATATGTCTTTGCACTTTTGGGTATAACCCTTCTTTTAGTACTATTTATTTTAGGAATTATAATTTACTTTGTATTTGCAAGAGGGATTAGTGTTATTAATTGGGAGTTTTTAACCGCGATGCCCAAAAATGGTATGACTGAAGGTGGAATATTCCCATCAATTGTAGGTACATTTTATTTAGTAATAGGCTCTATTTTATTTGCAACACCTTTGGGTGTTTTTGCAGCGATTTATATGACTGAATATGCTAATGAGGGTAAGATTATTACAACTATTAGAATAGGAGTAAATAATTTAGCAGGAGTTCCTTCAGTCGTATTCGGCCTTTTTGGTCTAGGTATATTTGTTAAATTTTTAGGATTTGGAGTTTCGATATTATCTGGTTCTTTAACATTAGCAATAGTAATTTTACCCACAATTATTAGAGCTTCTGAGGAAGCATTAATGGCAGTACCTGATGAATATAGACATGCCTCTTTAGCGATGGGGGCAACTAACTGGCAGACAATAAAAAATGTAGTATTACCATCAGCAATGCCTGGTATATTAACAGGTGTAATTTTAGGAATTGGTAGAGTAGCAGGCGAAACGGCTCCAATTATATTTACAGCTGCTACATATTTCCAAATGCGGTTACCTGATTCGGTTTTTGATGAGGTTATGGCCTTGCCTTATAATATTTATGCTTTAGTGACAGCTGGAACATTCCCCTCAAAACAGATACCGATTGCATATGGATCAGCGGTAGTATTATTATCTTTAGTATTGTTAATTAATTTAATTGCTATTTTATTGAGATTGAAGTTCAGTAGAAATCAAGAATAATTTGGATAAAAAAAGAAATTGATTATAAAAAGGCATTATAACCTTTTTATAATCAATTTTTGTATTTAGATAGTATTATTTTCAAAAATAATTTTTTATTTCTATCTTATAGGTTAAAAGAAGTAAAACCTTTACTCTTTAACTTTTGAATATAATAGTTTATATCTTCTGGGATATACATATAAAGAAATTCCATCTTTCCTTCTATTTCTACATCTTTAAGGCCGGCTGGAATCATTACCGATTCTCCTTCTTTTAAAGGTTCTACATCATTATTGCCATATTTGATTAAACCATTATCTTCAATACAAGTAATTAAAGCAAAATCATCATGATCTAATTTAAAAGAGTTTTTGACTGTAACCTTTTCTGAAACAAAATAATTTGAGATATTTAAGACCTTCCTCTTATAATCTGTGGTTTCTTTTTTATAAATAGATTCATATCTTTCTACACTAGCCTCTAAATCAACTGCTTTAATGCCGTTCTCTAGATGTAATTCGCGGGAATCACCATCTTCATTCACTCTATCCCAGTCATATAAGCGGAAGGTTGTATTGGAATTTTGCTGGATCTCAACTAACATTATACCACCGCCAATGGCATGAACAGTTCCAGCTGGCATATAAAAGAAATCCCCTCGCTGGACATTAATAGGATTTAAATAATTTTGTAGTTTACCTTTTTCAATTACTTCTCTAAGGTGGTTTTTACCTTTTATATCATTTAGCCCTATATATAATTTAGCTTCTTTAGTTGCATTTAATACATACCACATTTCTGTCTTGCCCTTACCATTTTCCAATTGTTTAGCCAATTTATTATCAGGATGGACCTGAACAGAGAGTTTTTTAGAAGCATCAATTATTTTTAAAAGAAGTGGAAACTTAGAATTAGCATTGTAATTTTCACCTAAAAGTTCTTTGGGATACTCTTTAATCAGTTCAGTTAACTTCTTATTTTTATAATGTCCATTGCTTACTTCACTAACACTATCATCATGAGTTGATATTTCCCAGCTTTCACCTACATTATCTTGCTTAATCTCTCTATTTAGGTAAGTTTTTAAGCGATTTCCTCCCCATATTTTATTTTTATAAATTGGAAAAAATTTTAAAGGATAAAGTTCCATTAAATTTCAACTCCCTTCTTTAATTATTGAAAGTATTAATAAAATAAATTTATTAAATGTTTATTAAAACTTAATAAACTTTATATTAAAATAAATATTATTCAATAAAACACTTTGCAGTTAGTTTAAAAATATGATAGAATATTAAAAGTAGTAGGAGGTAATGTTAAAAAATGATCAAGAAATTTTCGAAGTACTACATAAACCATTGGAAATTATTTTTAGTAGATATTGTTTGTGCCTTTCTAATGTCAGGTATTGATTTACTTTATCCTGTCATTGTGCAAAGGCTACTTGATAATTATTTTCCCAATAAGAATGCAACAATGATTATCAGAATGTTGGTTATATTATTTATTTTATATGTTTTTCGATTAATTTTCCAGTATATTGTTCATTATTGGGGACATGTTGTTGGTATTCGTATGGAAACCGACATGAGAAAAGAACTTTTTAATCATTTACAGAAACTTTCTTTTAAATTTTATGATAATACTAAAGTTGGTTACTTGATGTCACGAATTGTAAATGATTTAAATAATATTTCAGAATTAGCCCATCATGGTCCAGAAGATATATTCATTTCTACAGTAATGATTTTAGGTTCTTTTATTATTCTATTATTTATGAAATGGCAGTTAGCTTTATTTACCTTTGCTCTTTTGCCTATAATGTTTTATTTTTCACTGATTTTAGGTAAAAAGATGTATAGGTCTTTTAAAGATATTAGAGAAAAAGTAGCTGAAGTTAATTCACTTGTAGAAGACAGCCTCAGTGGCATTAGAGTAGTAAAATCTTTTACAAATGAAAGACTAGAAGAAGATAAATTCGATTACGGAAACCAAAATTATAGAAAATCCCGTGAAGTAGCAATGAAAAACATGGCTCAGTTTCATTCTGGAATGAATTTTTTTATAAATTTGATCAGATTTTTTACATTAGGTGCTGGTGCTTACTTTTTATTTACTGATACTTTATCAACTGGAGAATTAGTTGCGTTTTTATTTTATGTAAATATGTTTATGAACCCTATTCGCAGATTGGTTAATTTTAACCAGCAGTTCCAGAAAGGGATGGCCGGATTCAATAGGTTTTTAGAACTTTTAGCAATTAAACCAGAAATTGAAGATAAATCAAATGCTGTCCAGTTAAAAGATGTAAATGGTGAAATAAATTATGATAATGTAACATTTGGTTACGATAATCATTCTAAAGTTTTAAAAAATATTAATTTAGACATTAGTCCCGGTGAAACGGTTGCTTTTGTAGGCCCATCTGGTGTCGGAAAAACTACATTATGTAATTTACTTCCTCGTTTTTATGAGATTGATAGTGGGAAAATTACTATAGATGATACAAGTATTCAAGATATAAAATTGGAATCTTTACGAGAAAATATTGGCATAGTTCAGCAGGAAGTATTTCTTTTTAATGGAAATATAAAAGACAATATCTCCTATGGTAATTCACAAGCTTCTGATGAACAAATTAAAGAAGCTGCTATAAAAGCAAATGCTCACCAATTTATAATGAATCTTAGTGATGGCTATACCACCAAAATTGGTGAACGTGGTGTAAAACTATCAGGTGGACAAAAACAAAGAATTTCAATAGCAAGATCATTTTTAAAAAATCCACCGATCCTAATTTTAGATGAAGCCACATCTTCTTTAGATAATGAAAGCGAAAAAATTATTCAAGCTTCTTTAGATCGATTATCAGTAGATCGCACAACATTAGTAATAGCACATAGACTATCTACAGTTAAGAATGCTGATAAAATTATTGTTTTAACAGAAGATGGTATTGTAGAAAAAGGTACACATCGAGAACTAATAAATAAAGAGGGTGGAGTCTATAATAGACTTTATAAAACCCAATTTATTAATGCTGATGAGGACATGTATTTTGAATAACTAGATAGTATCTAAAAATAACTTTACTACTATTGCTAAAGACATGGTTACAAATATTGGTTTAATGATTTTACCGCCATGTTTAATAGCCATTCTAGTACCTAAAAAGGCACCTAATATCATAGAAAGTGCCATTGGGATACCTATGGCATAGACAATTCTACCGTAGTAAGCAAAAAGGACTAATGAGGTTATATTACTGGTAAAATTTAAAATTCTCGCGTTTGCGGTTCCAATAGTAAAGTCAAATTTAAAAAAACGGATAAAGGCATAAAGTAAAATAGAACCTGTTCCAGGTCCAAAAAAGCCGTCATAAAAGCCGATAGTAAAACCGACTATACAGCCAATTATTATGGTCTTTTTATTGACACCTTCGAATTCGTTTTCTGTACCAACATTTTTATTAAATAAGGTATTTAAGGCTACAAAGATTAATAGGACTAAAATAATAATTCTTAAATATTCTTCATTGATTTGAAGCACAGTTCGGACACCTAATACAGCCCCTAAAAAACTAAAAGGTAGAATGTATTTAATTAATGGAATGTGAATCTTTTTAGAATTTAAAAATGTTAAAGTACTAGTAAAAGAAGCATTTGTAGCAGAAAACTTATTAGTTCCCAAGGTTAGATGGGGAGGTAGACCAGCAGCCATTAAGGCGGGTACGGTTAAAATCCCACCCCCACCAGCTATGGAATCTAAAAAAGCGGCTGCAAAACCGACTATACATAAAAGTGCAATTGTTGTTATTGACAAGATAATCACCTATTTCATTTGTTATATTCATTGCTTATTACTATTCAAGATTTGAAGGCTAAATCCTTTTTAATATTTGGAGTTGATTACATATGGATAGATACAGTCAAGGGAAGAAGATTTCATATATAACGATATTTGGTAATATTTTTCTTGCCTTATTAAAGATTATTATAGGTACTTTGGTAGCCAGTTCTGCTTTAATAGCAGATGGTTTTCATTCCGTATCTGATGTGGCTTCTACACTTGCTGTTTTAATAGCAATTTATGTATCGAGTAAACCACCTGATGAAGAACATCAATATGGTCATGGACAGGCAGAATCGATTGCAGCTAAAATATTAGGTATACTCCTTTTACTAACCGGACTTGTGTTAGGCTATAATATAATTAAACAAATAATAAATCAAAACTTTGGGATACCCGGTATATATGGCTTGTGGGCTGCTATAGCTTCTATAATAATAAAAGAAATTATGTTTAGATATACTTATAAAGTTGGTCAAAAAACAAATAATCAAGCCTTAATAGCAGATGCCTGGCATCACCGCAGTGATGCGATTTCATCTGTAGCTGCTGCAATTGGTATTTTAGGAGCTAATATGGGGCTGCCAATATTAGACCCTATTGCTGGGATTATTGTAGCAATTTTAATTATTAGAGTCGGCTGGAATATTATTGTAGATGCCGTGAACGCTTTGATGGTCAAAGCACCTCCTAAAGAAGACAGTGAGGAGATAAGAGAAACCGTTAATAAAATAGCAGGTGTAAAAGATATAAAGGAATTAAGGGCTCATTACAGTGGAGTTGATCTTTATGTCGATTTAAGGATTGTTGTTGATGGTAATTTAACAGTTAAAGAAGGTCATGATATTTCAGTAGATGTGAGAAATAGATTACTTAAAGAATGTGAACAAGTTAAAGAAGTTATTGTACATATACATCCTGGTTAATTTAATTTTAGATATATTAATTATAAAAATGATTTAAGATATGTAAAGGAGGATAAAGATGGATAAGAAATTATATCGATCGAGAAAAGATCAAATTATTGGTGGTGTTTGTGGTGGTATAGCAGAGTATTTTGGAATTGACTCAACCCTTGTAAGGCTTGCTTTTGTACTTTTTGCTTTGATTGAGGGTGCAGGTATTATAGCTTATATAATTGCCTGGATAATAGTTCCAGAAAGACCTCAGGGCGTTAATAAAAGTGAGGAAGAGGTATATGATGTAGAAATTGATAAAGAGGATGAAGAAGGAGAATATAAAGCCTCTTCAGAAGAACCGAAAGAAGAAAAAAAAAGTAAAGAACAGCGAAAAAGAGTCTTAGGTTTAATCCTGGTTGCCTTGGGTATTTTCTTTATTATTGACAACTGGATTCCGGGTTTTTACTGGAGAAGATTTTGGCCTGTAATCCTTATTGTACTTGGTGTGGTTTTAATTTATAGGGAGGTCAAAGAAAGATGAGCAAGCAAAGTAATAATCGCTCAGGTTATATAATAGGTTTAATTCTGATAGGAATAGGCCTCCTTTTTCTTTTAAATACCTTAGGAATTGCTACCTTTCAAGTGTGGTACTTTCTCTTTAAATTTTGGCCTGTAATATTAATTTTAGTAGGTTTAAATATAATATTAAAAAAGACTGCTTTATGGTGGATAGTTCCAATTTTAATTTTTGTAATATTTATTGGTGCAGTCGTAATGCCGGATTCTTTTTTAAGAAGAATTGATTCACCAAGACTATATTTTGACTTTGGTGAAAAAGAATATTCGGGTTCATACCAAGAAGATAGAGAATTTGATAGTAATATTGAGAAGTTAGATGTAGAATTTAAATATGGAGCAAACCGTTTAAATGTTAGTAAAATAAACAATGAGGATTATTTATATGATATTGGTCTAGACTATAGAGGAGAAAGTCCCAAAGTTTATTATAATAGAGATAATAGTCGTGCTGAACTTTCAATCGAACAGGCTAAAAAAGTCAATATTGGTACTGATGGTTCTGAAACCTGGAATGTAAATTTAACAGATAAAGTACCTATTGATATCAATGTAAGTGCAGGAGCTGGGGATCTTTGGATGGATTTAGAAGAACTTAAAGTTTCTAATTTAAATATTGATGCTGGCCTGGGTCAGATCAGGATTAGGTATCCAGATTATGATAATGAAACAAAGATTTCAGCTGGAGCCGGTAATATCAAATTAATTGTTCCATCCCAGACTGCTCTTAGAATTGAAACTTCTACTGTAATAAATAATAATAATTTTGAAGAAAGTGGATTAATTCAACTATACGAAGATGTTTATCAATCAAAAAATTATGGTGAGGCAGAAAATAGAATAAAAATAAAAATTTCTACCTCAGCAGGTAATATTAATATTGAATATAATTAGATAATTTAACTGAAAGATAGGCGGCTAATGATATTTTTATTAGGTCGCCTATTATAAATGGGGTAACACCCATTGTTAAAGCTTTAATAAAGTCAACTTGAACTACATACATTAAGCGGGTTGTACCTAATAAATATATAACAACTAAGCCTAAAAACATATATATGAGTTTTGAAATAAAACTATCTTTACTCATCCCTGCAATATAACCTGCAGCTATAAAACCTAATACATAACCTCCAGTAGGACCAAATAAGATTCCAAACCCACCTGCTCCCCCTGCAAATACGGGTAAACCGATAGCTCCAATCAATACATAGATTAATTGTGAGAAAAATCCATATTTTTTACCTAAAAGTCCACCGGCCATAAATGTAAAGAACATTTGTAATGTTATCGGTACTGGACTTATTGGTAAGGGAATATAAATATAGGCCCCAATAGCGGTTAAGGCTGCAAATAATCCTGTTAGAATTAAGTACTTAGTTTTAAAAGTATTTTCCATATTAGTATCACTCCTTATTGATTTAAAGACCGTCATAATTATAACAATAAAAATAATGTAATGCAATATTTTTGTTTTAGGAAGGATATTTAATATAAATAATGAAGTTATATAAATGGATGTATAAAATATTGGAGGTGATGGTAAGTCTCTAATTCTATTTAAGGGGGTAAATAATGAAAGGTAAAATGCATGCCGTGTTTAAAGAAAAACCAGAGTATGGAGCGGTATATAAGGAAGTAGAAATACCAGATATAGGAGAAGAGCAGGTTTTAATAAAAGTAGAGAGTACCTCAATTTGTGGTACAGATTATCATATATATATTTGGAACAAATGGGCCCAAGAAAACATAAAACCACCCCAGATTATGGGCCATGAAGTAGCCGGGGAAGTAGTTGAAGTAGGTTCCAGAGTAGAGAAAGTAAAAAAAGGAGATTTTGTTTCGAGCGAAACTCATATTCCATGTGGCCACTGTTATCAATGTCAGACCGGTCAACAACATATTTGTCAAAACATGAAGATATTTGGTGTACACCAGGATGGAGTATTTGCAGAATATGCTGTTTTGGAAGAAGTCGATGTTTGGAAAAATGATCCAAGTATTCCTAAAGACTTTGCCTCAATTCAGGAACCTCTTGGCAATGCCATTGATACTATTTTGCCTGGTAATGTAGCTGGTAAAGATGTATTAATTACTGGTGCAGGCCCGGTGGGACTTATTTCAGTTGCTGTTGCAAGAGCATTTGGAGCAACAAACATTTTAGTTAGTGAGCCTAATGAATATCGAAGAAAACTCTCCTTAGAAATGGGAGCAGATCATGTAATAAATCCTATCGAAACTAATCTTTTAACAGCAGTTGATGATATTTTTGGTGAAAAAGGTGTAGACTTTACAGCTGAAATGTCTGGTCATCCAGATGCAATCAGAGATGGAATCAAAGCTGTCACAGGTGGTGGCATTGTTTCTTTATTAGGACTACCTGATGATAAGGTTAAGTTAGATTTAACCAATGATATTATTTTTAAAAACATAAAGGTAGTTGGAGTAACCGGTAGAAAAATGTTTAGTACCTGGCATATAGCTAGTAATTTGGTGAAAGGAGAAAGAATTGACCTTTCTCCGGTAATAACTCATGAGTTTCCTTTAAAAGATTTTGAAAAGGGTATGAAGCTAATGGAAGAAGGCAATTGTGGTAAGATAATTTTAAAACCTTAGGGGGTTTTAACAGATGAATAAAGATTTTCAAGATTTTATGGATAAAGAACTAGAAGAATTAAAAGATGAGGGCTTATATAATACAATTAGAACCTTAGAAGGTCCTCAGGGTGCCTGGGTTGAAATGGAAGGCAAAGAAGTCTTGAATTTCAGTTCTAATAACTATCTAGGTTTAGCTAATCATCCTGATACAGTCCAGGCTGCTAAAAAAGCTTTAATGAACTATGGAGTAGGTCCCGGTGCAGTTAGAACAATAGCTGGTACAATGGAATTACACAATAAATTAGAAGAAAAATTAGCTGATTTTAAAAAAGTAGAAGCTGCTTTAACCTTTCAATCCGGTTATAATTCTAACTTATCAGTTATCCCCGCAATTGTTGGTAAAGGGGATGTAATTTATAGTGATGAATTAAACCATGCCAGTATAATTGATGCCTGTAGATTATCGGGAGCTAAAGTTAAGGTTTATAAACATGGTGATATGAACTCTTTAGAAGAAATACTAAAAGAAGACCGTGATGGTAAAGGACTAATCGTTACAGACGGTGTATTTAGTATGGATGGAGATGTTGCTAAATTACCAGAAATAGTAGAGCTGGCTAAAAAATATAATGCTATTACCATGGTTGATGATGCCCACGGTGAAGGAGTATTGGGTACTCACGGTCGCGGTATAGTTGATCACTTTAATTTACACAATGAAGTGGATATAGAAGTCGGTACTTTTTCTAAAGCAATCGGAACTGTGGGAGGATGTGCAGCCGGTAGTGCAAAAATGGTAGAGTACTTAAAACAAAAAGCTAGACCATTTTTATTTAGTTCTGCGGTAACTCCACCTGATGTGGCAGCCACCTTAAAATCGATTGAAATTTTAGAAGAAGACGACTCACTTGTTAAAAAATTATGGGATAATGGAGATTACTTTAAAGAAAACATGAAAGAGATTGGCTTTAATGTTGGTAACAGCCAGACTCCCATAACACCAGTAATGTTAGGGAAAGCAAAAATTGCTTCTGAATTCTCCAAAAAATTATTTGAAGAGAGTGTTTTTGCTCAGTCAATTGGTTTCCCAACTGTACCTAAAGGAAAAGCTAGAATCAGAGTTATGATTTCTGCTACTCATAGTAGAGATGACCTTGATTTTGCTTTAGATAAATTTAAAAAAGTTGGCAAAGAATTAGATATTATTAAATAAGGATAATTTATATACAATAAGATATATAATTTATTATTTAACTACTAGGCACAGGATTTTTTATCCTGTGCTTTATTTTAATTTGGAGGTGATTATTATGAAGTATATAGTAATTATAACAGGTTTAATTATGGTTTTAATAATTAGTTTTTCATTAACTGCCAATGCCCATAAACCGGTCAATGTTAATTTTCCTGCTACCAAAGAAGCCCCTATATTAATCAAAGACCATCAAATTTCCTGGGCTGCTTATACTGAACTTTCTAAACCAAATGAAGTTGATTATTATAAGTTTACAGCAAATGAAAACGAAGAAATTTATGCAAACATGTTAATCCCTAAAATTGAAAGATTAAAAGATTATACACCAACTATAGCATTGATAGGACCGGGTTTACCAAAAGAATATGAAACAAAAAATGTTAAACTTAAAGTGGATAATAAGGAAGGGGTAATTATAAAAAGATATACCCTAAACACCACTGAGGTATTTTTTGAACCTTTCACCCAGACTAGTTATTATGTAAGGCAAACCCTACTTAAAAAAGCTCCACAAACTGGTACTTATTATTTAGCTGTCTTTGATGAAAATAAAGAAAAGGGTAAATATGTATTTGCTATTGGACGTAAAGAACAGTGGGAATCTTTTGAGCTTGTAAAAATGCCAAAAATTTGGTGGGACACAAGAATGTTTATGGAAAAAGAAAAATCGACATATGCTATTACAATTGGTTTGGGAGTTGTAGGTCTTTATTTAGTAAGTACCTTATTTAAATAATTTTGTAATGAATCTGAATTTAACATGAAAAATATGTTGATAGTTGATATAATTAAATAATAGATGGTTCTCCCACAAAAAGGTTGTTTGTAGTTCAAGATCAATAATTTAAGACAAATCAAAGTTTCTTTGAGGCCAAGATTATAACTCTTATTCTATGAGTAATACTGTGCTAACTTTAACTAATTATATCGTGGAATTATTCTTTATTTTGAGTTCGATCTCACCAAGTTACCTTGCAGAAAATCACAAATTTGTTCAATATAACCTTTTTGTGTTGCAACCATAGATAAATTATAAATAAAGAAAATCAGCATATGTAGTTTTCCCTTAAGACTTAACAGTTATAATAAAAAAATCATAGGAAGGGGGCTCACCTTCTTTTTTTTTAAGAGAGAGGTATTGTAATGAGAGTAGAAAAATTAAAAAAGCGAGTATGTAAGAAAATTGAAGAAAATAAAGATGAAATAATTAAAGTAGTAAAAGAAATATATAATACCCCTGAAACAGGTTATAAAGAAACTAAAACTACAAATATTGTAAAGAAATCTTTTAATAATTTAGATTTGAAACCTGAAGATAATATTGCGATCACAGGTGTGAAAGCTACTATAGGTCGCCAGAACAATAACCCTCATTTAGCCGTTTTAGGTGAATTAGATGCTCTTATATGCAGAGATCATCCTGATGCTGACATTATAACAGGTGCTGTGCATGCCTGTGGTCATAACAATCAAATTGGTATAATGCTGGGTGTAGCTTATGGTCTTATTAAAGCAAATATTTTTAATGAATTAAACGGTAAAATAGATTTTATGGCAGTTCCTGCTGAAGAGTTTATAGAAATGGATTATCGGGATGATTTAATCCAAACAGGTGAAATTAGTTTTTTAGGTGGTAAACAAGAGTTGATCAACAGAGGTTACTTCGATGATATAGATTTAGCAATGATGGTTCATTCCCTAGATGTGGGGGATATGAAAGATGTGATTGTTGGTCCAACTGGTAATGGTTTTTTAGGTAAAAAAATACAATTTATAGGACAAGAATCTCATGCTGGCGGCTCTCCTGAGGATGGGGTTAATGCTTTAAATGCAGCCGTCTTGGCTATAAATAATATAAATGCTCAACGTGAAACCTTTAAAGATAATGATAAAATAAGAGTCCACCCTATTATTACTAAAGGAGGAGATGTAGTAAATATTGTACCAAGTGAAGTTAAAATGGAAAGCTATGTACGGGGCAAAACTGTGGATTCAATATTTAATGCTAATAAGAAAGTAAATAGAGCAATTAAAGCGGGAGCAGATGCTGTAGGTGGTGATGTAATAATTAAGGATATTCCTGGTTATTTACCCATGCTTAATTATGAAAACTTAATGAATTTATTTGAAAAAAACTTAGAGGGGATTATACCTAAAAATAGAATAATTAGACAGAAGTCTTTTTCTGGATCTTTTGATATGGGTGACCTCTCTCATATAATGCCTGTATTACATCCGTTTTTTTCAGGTGTAAGGGGAAGTTTACATACCCGCAACTTTAAAATAGTAGATTATGATTTGGCTGTTATTAAACCAGCAAAGGCTTTAGCGAAAACAATAATTGATATTTTAAGTAAACAAGATTATTTATTTGATCAGTTTAAAAAACCTCCTTTTAATAAAGCTGAATATCTTGAAATTCTAAGTAAAATGAGGACTAATGAATAAATTGTATTTATTAATTAGAGGTGTTATAATAATGATGGTATTAGCAATATCTTGGTGGTGTTTTAATGAATAAAATCAAAATTCCTGCTTATGGAAAAATAAACTTATTTTTAGATATAAAAAATCTACGAGATGATGGATACCATAATTTAGAAATGGTCTTACAAACAATCAAATTACATGATAATATTATGATCTCTGCTAGAAGAAAAGGAATAAATATTTCTACTAATAGCAAAGAAATACCTACAGATGAAAATAATTTAGCTCATAAAGCAGCTACAGTTGTTTTAGAAAGGGCTGAAATCAATAAAGGGGTTAATATTCATATTGAAAAAAATATTCCTGTAGCAGCCGGTTTAGCAGGTGGTAGTACTGATGCAGCTGCTGTAATAAAAGGTTTAAATAAACTTTTTGCTTTAGATTATAGCTATGAGAACCTACATAAGTTAGCGGCCGGAATTGGTAGTGATGTTCCTTTTTGTCTAAAAGGCGGTACAGCTTTTGCTAGTAAACGAGGTGAACAATTAGAATACTTACCTTCTCTTAAAAAGAAATGGGTTATTCTTATTAAACCGCCTAAAATTGTTAGTACAAAAGAAATTTATCAACTTTATGATGAAATGAAGGTTGATAAAAATATTCCTGTAAAAAAATTACTGGCGATAATTAAAAAAAGAAAAGAAATTAATATAAAAGATGGCTGGGCTAATGTATTAGAACCAGTTACAAAAAAAATAGTAAAAGATGTGGCTGTAATTGAATCTAAACTATTCGATTATGGTTTTGATTTTACTATGATGACTGGTAGTGGGCCTACTGTCTTTTCTTTAATAGATCAAGATGAGATAGAGAAAGCTAAACAGGTAATAGACAATTGGGAAAGAGATCAGGACTTTATTACTTTAACACAAACTTTTAAATAAGTTGATCCTGTGAATGTTGATTGGGGGTTTTGGAGATGAAATTTGATGCACTGGTAATAGCGGGTGGAAAGAATGATGGACCTTTAAAAGAATTTTCCGATAAAAAATATGAGTCATTAATTGAAATTGCGAATAAACCAATGGTTCAACATGTCTTAGAAGCAGTTGAAAGGGTAGAAGTTATAGAAAATATTATTATGGTTGGCCCTGAAAAGCTTAATGAGGTAACAAGTAAAGAATATAATATAATAAGGCCAGAGGGTACTTTAGTAAACAATATAAAAAGAGGTATAGAATCTTTAAATGAAAATCACCATATAATTATCCTAACCTCAGATATTCCATTAGTAACATCTGATATCATTAAAAACTTTATTAAAAGTTGTCAAAAAGAAAAAGAACATGATTTTTTCTACCCTCTAATTTCAAAAGAAAATAATTTAAAAAAATATCCTGAGGTAGAAAGAACTTATGTACATTTAAAGGAAGGCACCTTTACCGGTGGTAATGTAGTTATGGTAAGTCCTAGTATAATTCAAGGACCCTTAGATTGGTATGATAAATTATTATCATTAAGAAAAAAACCTTTTAAAATGAGTCAAATGTTAGGTTTAAAGATCATTATTAAGTTTATTTTTAGACAATTAACAATTCCTGAGTTGGAAAAGAAAATGTCAAGTATGATCGGCCATAAGTGTAAAGCACTGATTGTGAATTATCCAGAAATTGGATTTGATGTAGATAAACCTAGTGATTTAACGTTGATGAGAGAAAAATATTTAAAATCTTAACTAATTATAGTTGATATTTGATTTTATATTGTTATAATAAAATACATATAATTATAAAAAAAAAGTAGAGGAGTAGTGAGTAGCTTATGAGCAGAATGTCCAAAAGAGATGTTTTAAAAAAAGCAGATGAATTGAATGTAAAGTTTGTTAGATTGCAGTTTGTTGATATTCTAGGTATTATAAAAAATGTGGCTATTACTATTGACCAATTAGAAACAGCTCTTAATGGAGAAATAATGTTTGATGGTTCTTCTATTGAAGGTTTTACTAGGATTCATGAATCTGATATGTATCTAAAACCAGATTATGATACTTTTGCTATTTTCCCTTGGCACAAAGAAGAAGGGTCTATTGCCCGACTGATGTGTGATGTATATACTCCTGAGGGAGAACCTTTTATTGGTTGTCCAAGAACCACCTTAAAAAAAGTAATAAAAGAAGCAGAAGAAATGGGCTATGAAATGCACGCCGGGCCTGAACCGGAATTCTTTTTATTTGAGAAAGATAATGATGGTAATCCTACCACAATAACAAATGATAATGGTGGTTACTTTGATCTTTCTCCTGTTGATTTAGGAGAAAAGGCTAGAAGAGATATTGTTTTAGCCTTACAAGAAATGGACTTTGAAGTAGAAGCTTCTCATCATGAAGTAGCGCCCGGACAACATGAGATCGATTTTAAATATACACCTGTTTTACAGACTGCTGACAATGTGGCTACTTTTAAATTTGTCACAAAAAGAATTGCTATGGAACATAATTTGCACGCAACCTTTATGCCGAAACCTATCTTTGGTGAAAATGGTTCTGGTATGCATGTTCATCAATCTTTATTTAAGGATGGGAAAAATGCTTTTTATGATCCGGAAGATGAGTTAGGTCTAAGTGAGATTGCCTACCATTATATTGGGGGATTACTTAAACATTCCAAAGCCTTTACAGCAATAACTAATCCAATTATAAATTCATATAAAAGACTTTTACCTGGCTATGAAGCACCGGTTTATATAACCTGGTCAACTCAAAACAGGAGTGCGCTAGTTAGAGTGCCTTCTGCAAGAAAAGATGCTACTAGATTAGAACTTAGAAACCCAGATCCATCTGCTAACCCATACTTAGCAATGGCAGTTACTTTAAAAGCTGGTTTAGATGGAATAAAAAATGAGATTGATCCTGGAGAACAAACTACAGATAATATATTTGATTTAGATTCTATAGAAAGACAACAAAGAGGAATTGATAGTCTGCCTGGCGATATTATGAAGGCAGTTGAATATTTAAATAATGATAAAGTAATAAAGGATACATTAGGTCAACATATTTATGAACATTTCGTAGTAGCAAAAGAAGTTGAGTGGCATGAATACGGCACAAAAGTTCATAATTGGGAACTTGACCAATACTTAATGAAATATTAATTATCTGGAGGTTTTAGTATGAGAGGTGACATAAAATATCAAATCAGAAATCTTTCTCTTAATAATTTAAGCACTCGCCTCATATCATTTTTGGCTATGTTTACAGCTTTTGTGGCTGTTGGTACTTATTTGCATATTCCTGGTCCTAGTTCTTCATATTTTAATTTAGGAGAAGTTGCCATCTATATAGTTGCTTTGATATTTGGCAGCAGAGCGGGTGGAATAGCAGGTGCTTTAGGTTCATCACTGATGGATATATTTTTGGGATATTCGCTCTGGGCTCCTTTCACCTTTATCATAAAAGGTTTAGAAGGTTTTCTAGTAGGTAAACTTGCTAAAGAAGGAGATATAAAAAGCAATATTTTTGCCATAATTATTGGTGGGAATATTATGGTTATAGGATATGCGATAACTAAAGGTATTTTAATTAGTTGGCCGGCTGTTATTCCAGAAATTGGAATAGACTATGCTCAGATGATTATTGGGGGCTTAGTAGCCTTACCTTTATCAAGACAGATAAACAACTTATTATCTTGACAATATAAAATGATTCTGTTATACTTCTAACGGTTAATCATGGTACTTTAAATTAGATTTGAGGTTTTTTTAAATGACTCCCTATGTTAGTGATACAGATTTATATAGATTTAAATTAGCTTTAATTCTGGGAAATGGTAACAGGTTAAGGAAAATTATGAGAAAGTTTCCGACAGAAAAGAAGTTTAAAAATGCTAGCTCAGTAGAGTTAGCAGATGTGATTGGTATTAATGATCCTCAATCAGAAATTTTATCTCAATTAATAAATATAGATGAAGTTTTTAATAAAATGGTTACTTTTAAACCTGACCAAAGATGGAGTAAAAGACCTAATGCTACAAAGATTATGGGTATTGATACAGAATATTTAAAAAGTGAACTCGACTGTATTCAATATACTGTAATGGATGAATTTAAAATAATTGATAATGGTTTTATTTTTACTAATAATAAGTTAGCTCCTTCAGTTACTATCAAAGAGGGTATTGATTTTTTAAAAGAAGTTATAAACAGACATAACCCTGAATTAATAGTAGGTCATAACTTTAATTCTGATATAAGTATTTTAGAAAATGCCTATATGCGGGATATTCCTGAACTATATTACTACGATGATACCATGAACTTGATGCAGTGGAGTAATTTATCAAATATTATGGGCAGTTCCGGTTTGAATAAAGTTGTAACCAACTTATTCAATTTAGAAGTTGTAGATCTTTTTACAGCTTATGACAATTTAAGTTTACTCATGGAATATGGTATTAAAGATACAATTTACCCTATTTTGATCAGGCATTTTGTAATAAATGATGAAATGCCCGATTTGAATATTAATTTTGAAATAAATAATGTAATTAAAGATGAAAATAGAGATCTCTTAAAAAGTACTTCGATTAATTTGTAAGGGGGATTGGAAATGTCAGATCTACTGACAATTGTTTTGGCTGCTGGTAAGGGTACTAGAATGAAGTCTGATAAAAATAAGGTGTTACATAAAATAGCTGGTAAAGAAATGGTCAACCATGTAATAGATACGGCTACACAAATTTCTTCTTCAGTAGTATGCATTGTAGGGCATCAAGCAGAAGCAGTCAAAGAAGCTGTTAATGCTCAAAATGTTGAGTACAAATTACAGGCTGAGCAGTTAGGTACCGGCCATGCTGTGATGCAAGCTGAAGAAAACATTAAAAAACATAGTGGTGATGTTTTAATTCTTTATGCAGATATACCTTTAATTAAGCTTGATACTATTAACGAGATGCAAGATTTTCATGTTAAGAATGCAGCCGATTTAACAATAATGACAACCCTCTTAAAAAATCCAACTGGATATGGTAGAATAATAAAAAATGAAGATTCTCAAATAGTTAAAATTGTAGAAGAAGATGATGCAGATAAAAACGAAAAGATGATAAATGAAATAAATAGTGGTATAATGTGTATTGATAGTAAGAGACTTAACCATGCTTTAGATATTTTGGATAATGATAACGCTCAAAATGAATATTATTTGACTGATATAGTTGATCATATAAAAGATAAAAAAGGTAAAATTTTGCCATTTAAAATAGAAGATTCTGTAGAAATAACAGGTGTAAATGACAGAGTTAACTTATCAAAAGCAGAAAAGGTATTAAGAAATAGAATAAATAAAAGGCATATGAAAAATGGTGTAACTATAATAGATCCAGACACTACATATATAGATGAAAATGTTGAAATTGGTTCTGATACAGCTGTCTATCCTTTTACTTATATTGAAGGAGATACCAAAATTGGCCGACATAATGAAATTAAACCTCACAATCATATTATTGACTGCAAAATAGGTAATAATAATATTATTAAAAATAGTAATGTTATCAAAGATAGTGAAATTGAAAACGAATGTAGTATTGGTCCATTTGCTCATATTAGACCGGGTTGTATAATAACAGACGGTGTAAAAGTGGGCGACTATGTAGAGCTTAAAAAAGCTAAAATAGGTAATAATACAAAGGTTCCTCACCTTGCTTATGTAGGTAATGCCGAGCTAGGAGCTGAAACAAATGTAGGTGCAGGTACTATCTTTGCTAATTATGATGGAGTTAATAAACATAAAACAATCATAGGGGACTCAGTATTTATCGGCAGTAACTCTACTCTTGTGGCACCTCTCAGAATTAAAGACAGAGGGAAAACAGGTGCAGGTGCCGTAGTAACTAAAGATGTAGAAGAAGATACTACAGTAATAGGAGTTCCTGCCCGTGAATATATGAAAAACAAATAGGAATAGAGGGGGATAATATGTCGACTTATAGTGATAAGTTAAAAATATTTGCTGGAAATTCCCATCCAGCCTTAGCTGAGGATATCTGTGAGTATTTAGGTACCGAGCTTTTAGATGCCCGTACTAAAAGATTTGCAGATGGTGAGGTTAGTGTTGAGATTAATGAAACCGTAAGAGGTGCAGATGTTTTTATTATCCAACCAACAAGCCCACCTGTTAATGAAAATATTATGGAACTTTTAGTAATTGTAGATGCTTTGAGAAGAGCTTCTGCAAGAAGGATAACTGCAGTTGTTCCTTATTATGGTTATGCCAGACAGGATAGGAAGGCAAAACCTAGGGATCCAATTACTGCAAAATTAATAGCTAATATTTTAACTGCTGCGGGAGCAAGAAGATTACTTTCAATTGACTTACATGCCCCACAAATTCAGGGCTTTTTTGATATCCCGGTAGATAATCTTTATGCTGCTCCGTTAATGATCGATTATTTCAGGAAAAAGGAGTTAGAAAATCTGACAGCAGTTGCTCCTGATGTAGGCTCAGTTAAAAGAGTTAGATCTATTGCTGAAACTTTGAATATTCCGATGTCTATTATTGACAAAAGAAGACCTAAACCCAATGTAGCAGAAGTGATGCATGTTGTTGGACAATCTAATATCAAGGATTCAAATGTTATTTTATTTGATGATATTATTGATACCGGTGGAACTATAACACAGGCTGCTAATGCCCTGAAAGAAAATGGTGCTAAAAAAGTATTTGCCTGTGCCAGTCACGGATTATTCTCAGGACCTGCTATTGAGCGTATGAAAAAATCAAGTATTGATGAAGTTATTGTTACAGATTCAATCCCCCAAAAAAATAGTGAGGGTTTAGAAAACTTAACTGTACTTTCTTTGGCTCCTCTAGTAGGAGAAGCTATTGATAGAATTTTTAAAGATTTATCTGTAAGTGTATTATTTTAATATTATTAAGGAGTGAATTATGTCATGCACAGATACAGTATTGATGTAGAAAAAAGAGAAAAAACTGGTAAAGGAGTTGCTCGTAAACTTAGAAAAGAAGGTTTAATTCCTGGTGTTGTTTATGGTAGAAATAGAGAACCTCAGGCATTAACAGTTGATCCTGATGACTTAAAAGGCAAACTTTATAGTAATGCTATTATTGATTTGAGTATTGATGGTGAAGAAGAAACAGTAATGATTAAAGATTTTCAAAAAGATGTAATAAAAGAAGATATTATTCATGTTGATTTTCAACATATTGCTATGGATGAAACAATCAGTATTACTGTTCCTATTAAATTAGTTGGAGATGCACCTGGTGTTAGAGAAGGTGGCGTACTACAACAACTAATGAGAGAAGTTGATATTGAAGTACTACCAACTGACATTCCAGATGAAGTTGAATTGGATATCAATGAATTAACCCTTAGTGATTCTTTAGAAGTATCCGATTTAGAAGTTCCTGAAGAAGTTACTATTCTTAATTCTCCTGAAGATGTAATCGTGACAATTGTTGCACCTTCCGAAGAAATAGAAGAAGAAGAGGAAGAAGAACTCGAAGAAGAATTCATCGAACCAGAAGTTATCGGTGAAGAAGAGGAAGAAGAAGGCGAAGAAGGCGAAGAGGAAGAAGAAAACATCGAAGACAAAGATTATTATACTCAGTAAAAATAAAATTGAAATTAAAGACGTAATCCCGTTTGGGATTGCGTCTTAATTTTCTTAATATCGTCTGGAGGTTATGAACTTGAAATTAATAGTTGGCTTAGGTAATCCCGGCGAAAAGTATTCTGAAACCCGTCACAATGTCGGTTTTATGGCAATTAAACAATTGGCTGAGGAATTTAATATATTAAATGTTGATAAAGACTGTGAAGCATTAGTTGCAGATGGGAAGATAGAAGATACTAAAGTTATCTTAGCCCAACCGTTAACATATATGAATAAAAGTGGGCGGGCAGTTTCAAAATTAATTGATAAGTATGATATTTCTTTAAAAGATTTGATAGTAATCTATGATGACCTTGATCTTCCAGCTGGGAAAATTAGAATTAAAGGTAGTGGAGGTAGTGGGGGTCATAAAGGAATTAAATCAATTATAGAATACATGGATTCTAATGAGATTACTCGGATACGAATTGGTATCGGTAGACCTCTAGAAATTGATGTGACTGAATATGTTTTACACGAGTTTAATGAAGATCAAATAAAACGAATTAATCAGGCATTAAAAAAAGTTGATGATATCATATTAGAGTTAATAAAAGATGATTTAGATAGTGCAATGAATAAATTTAACTAAAAGGCCCGTACCTTTTCAGTAGGGGTCATTTTGGTATTTATATAATGAAAATTTAGGTGAAGTTATGCTTAATACAGAAAATATTTTTCAAAAAGACAAAATAAAGAGATTAATTAATTTAGCCAAACATAAAGAGAAGGTTAAAGTTGTGGGGCCAGAAGAGGCCTGTTTTTCTTTTGTAGTTTCCAATATTATACAAAAATTAAATAAAAAGGTATTAATAATCACACATGATAACAGCAGAATTGAAACAATTTATGAGGATTTAATAAGAGTCATTGATAAAGAGAGGGTAAGTATCTTTCCGGAAATTGAAACATTACCTCATGAAAAGATTAATCCTGATTTTAATATTCTAAAAGAAAGGATCAGGGTTTTAAATGAAATGCAGTTTGCAAATCATGAAAATATTGTTATCACCAGTGGTACTTCTATTTTAAGGAAATTAATGCCTAAGGAATACTTTAAAAGAAAAAGTATAGATATAGATATAGATACTGAGATTAATCTAAATAAAATCAGTTCAAGTTTAATTCAACTGGGATATGAGAGAGAAAAAATGGTTGAAGAACCTGGTCAGTTTTCTATTAGAGGCGGTATATTAGATATTTATACTTTAATATATGATGACCCTGTGCGCATTGAACTTTTTGGAGATGAAGTAGATTCCATAAGGTTTTTTAATGTAGAAACACAAAGGTCGATTAATAGTATAGATAGTATTACAATAACACCTGTTAATGAGATTGTTTTTGATAAAAAACAGATTGAAAAATTTTTGCCAAAAATAAAAAGAGATTATAAAAAGCAGATTAACAGATTAAATAATGCTGAAAACCAGGAAGAAGCCAAATTTTTAAAGGAACTTAGTGGTGAAAACTTAGATAAATTAAGTGAACTTCATTATTTTGAAGGTTATGAACAGTTTTTACCATATTTTTATGAAGGTAAATTAAGTACAATCTTTGATTATATGGATAATGATTTTTATGTAATCTATGATAATAGTGAAAGAGTTTGGCAGAGATTGAAATCATACCACCGCGATTTGGAAGAAACAATGGTTTCCTTACTAGAACAGGGAAATATATTACCCACATATAATAATATCTTTTTGACTGAAGATGAATATTTAAGCTTTGATAATAATATGGAAGGCCTTTATTTTACTGATGAAATAAAAGAAAGTCCTTTAAATCAAATTAAAAACAAGATTAGATTTGCTACAGCTGGGGTAGAATCTTTTAATGGTCAGTTTGAATTAATAAAAGACCGTTTAAAAGACTTAAATAAAAAAAATTATACTGTTCTTTTAACCTTAAATACGGAATCTAAGGCTAAAAAGTTGAATAGTTTTCTTAGAGAAAATAATATTAAAAGTATATACAGCAACAATATTTATTTAGGAAGAATTAATATTACTGATGAGAGTTTTTCATCAGGTTTTATGTTTGATGATTTAAAATTAGCTGTATTTTCTGAACGTGAGATCATTGGCAAAAAGCAACAGAGAAAAAGAAAAATTTCTGATTTCGAAGAAGGAGTTAGAATTTCCTCAGTCAATGAATTATCTAAAGGGGACTATGTTGTTCATGAAAATCATGGCATAGGTAAATATCTTGGTGTGAAGACACTTGAAGTACAAAATAAACATCAAGATTATTTGATGATAAAGTATAAAGAGACAGATAAGCTTTATGTCCCTACTGAAAAGATAGATTTAGTGCAAAAGTATATTGGAGCTGACACTAAACCTCCTAAACTTAATAAATTAGGGGGTAATGAATGGCAGAAAGTTAAACAACGTGTGCAAAATTCAGTTAAAAAAATGGCTATCGGACTATTAGAACTTTATGCAGAAAGAGAAATGACTGAGGGTTATGCATTTTCAGAAGATACTAAATGGCAGAAGGATTTTGAAAATGATTTTCCTCATGAATTAACGCCTGATCAGTTCAAGGCTATCGAAGATGTTAAAGAAGATATGGAATCTGATACACCGATGGACCGGTTATTGTGTGGAGATGTAGGTTATGGCAAAACAGAAGTGGCTATTAGAGCTGCCTTTAAAGCTGCCATGGATGAAAAACAAACAGCAGTATTAGTACCAACTACTATATTGGCTCAACAGCATTATAACACTTTTAAAGAAAGAATAGATCAATATCCTGTTAATGTGGAAATGTTAAGCCGATTTAGGACTCAGGCCGAACAAAAAAAGATTATAAAGGATCTAGCTAAGGGTAATATTGATATTTTAATTGGCACCCATCGTTTAATATCTAAAGATGTAAATTTCAATGACTTAGGACTTTTAGTAGTGGATGAAGAACAGCGCTTTGGAGTTGCTCATAAAGAAAAACTTAAATCTTTAAAATCTAATGTAGATGTTTTAACATTAACAGCTACCCCGATACCTAGAACTCTTCATATGTCTTTAATAGGAGTTAGAGATATGAGTGTAATTGAAACACCTCCTAAAGATCGGTATCCAATCAGAACTTATATTAGAGAATTTGATGAACAGTTAATTAAAAACGCTATTAATAAAGAGTTATCTAGAAATGGCCAAGTATATTTTGTACATAATAGAGTTGAGGATATTGATAGAAAAGCTGATATGATTGGTAATTTAATTCCAGAAGCCAGAATTGCGGTTGCCCATGGGCAAATGAGTGAACGGAAGTTAGAAAATATTATGATGGATTTCTATGAAGGTAGATATGATGTTTTAGTCTGTACAACTATTATTGAAAATGGTTTGGATATTTCTGATGTTAATACTATAATAATAAATAGAGCAGAATATATGGGTTTAGCACAACTTTATCAACTTAGAGGTAGGGTTGGTAGATCAAATAGAATAGCATATGCCTATCTATTATATGAAGAAAATAGGATATTATCAGAAGTGGCTAATAAGAGATTAAAAGCCATTAAAGAATTTACAAGTTTAGGTTCTGGATTTAAAATTGCTATGCGAGATTTAGAGATTAGGGGAGCAGGCAATTTACTTGGTGCAGAACAAAGTGGTCATATCGCTGCTGTAGGATTTTCTTTATATACAAAATTATTAGATAGTGCAATTCAAGATCTTAAAGGCCAAAATGAAGAAGTCAAAGATGTAGAAATAGAAATAGACATTGATGCTTATATTCCCGACAGCTATATTTCTGATTCTAGACAAAAAATTGAAATGTATAAAAAACTTAAAAAAGTTGATAGTGAGGCCAATATAATTTCATTGATTGATGAATTTGTTGATAGATTTGGAGATCCCCCTAAAACAGTTATGAATTTAATTGAACTAAGTAGATTAAACGTAATAGCTAAAAGTTTGGGTATAAAAAATATTTCCGAAAGTTCTGCAGGCTATCGAGTTATCTTTAGAGAAGATAATAAGATAGACGGGGACTATATAGTAAATTTATTAAATGAATACCCTAAGAAATTAAAGGTTAGAAATTCTGAAAATCCAGAAATTATTATAAAAAATAAAAAGTTAAGTTTATTAAAGAAAATATTGAAGTTTTTAAAAAGGCAGGTATACAGTATAGAGGAGTAGTTTTTATGACAGACAAAAGTTCAAGTTTTTTAAAAGGGGCGTTTATATTAAGTTTAGCTGGTATCTTATCAAAAATAATGGGATTTGGTTATCGTATTATTTTAAGCAGGATACTTGGTGATGAAGGTATAGGGTTATACCAAATGGCTTATCCTATATATGCTACTCTTTTAGTAGTATCTAGATCTGGTATTCCAATTGCCTTAGCTAAATTAATTTCAGATCGAGTTGCCAAAGATCAACGCAAAGCTGCTTTTAAGATTTTTATAGTTGGGAGAAAGTTAAGCATAGTTGTTGGTTTGTTTTTTTCTATCTTAATGGCGATTTTAGCTAAACCCCTTGTTAATATTTTAAACTGGGACCCCAGAGCTTTTTATGCTGTATTAGCGTTATCACCGGCCATATTTTTTGTTTCAATTATGGCCACTTACCGTGGTTTTTTTCAAGGTCTTCAGAATATGGTTCCTACCGCCTATTCACAAGTATTAGAACAGTTAGTTAGAATGATAACAATGATTGGATTAGTATATTATCTAATTAGATATGGATTGGGATATGCAGCAGCTGGCGCTACCTTCGGGGCGGTCACCGGTGCAATAGCTGGTTTGATCTTGGTAGTAAAAATATATAGTAATAAAAAAACAGAGATATTTTCATTTATTGAATCGGGCAGTGTTGAATCTATAAAAACATTTAAAATTATAAAAGATATTGCCTATCTTGGTATACCTATAACATTTGGGGCTTTGGTACAGCCTTTGATGAATCTTGTCGATGCAGCCATTGTACCGAATAGACTACAAATAGCTGGTTTTTCTATTGAGGCTGCCTCACAATTATATGGTAGATTGGCAGGAATGGCTATGGTTTTGGTGAATTTCCCTACTATTATCACTGTAGCCCTAGCAGCTAGTTTAGTACCAGCTATTTCAGAAGCATTTGCACAAGATAATCACCAATTAATAAAAAGAAGAACTGAAACAGCTTTAAGATTAACTATCCTGATTGGTTTACCTTCAGCAGCTGGATTATTTATTTTAGCCGAGCCATTAACCTCAGTAATATTTAATAACGCACAGGCAGCAATTCCTTTGAAGATTGTTGCATGGGGAGTATTTTTTATTGCAATTCAGCAAAGTACTTCTGGCATTATACAAGGTATTGGTAAAACTAAAATACCTGCTCGTAATTTATTTATCGGGGCATTAGTTAATGCCTTTTTAAATTATTATTTAACAGCTTTACCTGCTTTTGGGATTAAGGGAGCTTCAATTGGAACAGTAACAGGTTTTGCTGTAGCAGCTGGTTTAAACTTAATATCTTTAAAATATTATACTGATTTCAGATTTAAACTAAAACAGTTCATTTTAAAACCATTTCTTACTGTTACAATTATGATTATATGTACCCATTTTGGATTTAAATTTTTCAAAAATTATTTTGCTGCTTTACAGATACCTAGTTCATATACAATTGCAACTTTTCTAATAGTAATTTTAGCTGTATTATTATATATGGTTTTATTAGTATTATTTAAAGAAATTAAATACAGCGATCTTAAAATGATACCCTATATAGGTGAAAATATGGCTAATTTTTTAAGAAAGTATAATGTATTATAGGAGAGATAAGTATGAAGACCAAAGAATTTGCAAGTGAATTCAATAAACTTTTATATATAATGGAAAAATTAAGAGGACCGAAAGGTTGTCCCTGGGATAGAAAACAGGATTTTTATTCTCTTAAACCATATATAATTGAAGAAGCATATGAAGTAGTAGAAGCTTTAGAAAAAAAAGACATGGATTTATTAAAAGAGGAATTAGGGGATTTATTATTACAGGTTGTTTTTCAAGCTCAAATTGGTAAAGAGGAAGAAATATTTGATATAAACGACGTAATAATAGGAATTACAGAAAAATTAATAAGACGTCATCCTCATGTTTTTGGCCAAGAAAAAATAGATACAGCTCAAGAAGTTAAAAAAACATGGGAGGAAATTAAGAAAAGAGAAAGAACTAGTAATAAAGAAGGGTCAATTTTAGATGATGTATCTAAAGTCCAACCCTCTTTAAATCAAGCCTATGAAATTCAACAAAAAGCTGCTGAAGTTGGCTTTGATTGGGATGAAATAAAAGATGTAGTTTTAAAAATTGATGAAGAGGTTGCAGAATTAAAAGAAGTAATAGATAAAACTGATAAAGATAGAATCGAAGATGAGATAGGCGACTTATTGTTTGCAGTTGTTAACCTATCAAGATTTAAAAATATAAATCCTGAAATTGCTCTTTTAAGAACTATAAATAAATTTAAGAAGAGATTTAATTATATAGAAAATACAGTTAAAAACAAAAATGAAGATATCCAACAGATGTCTCTTGAAGAATTAGATGGTTATTGGAACGAAGCAAAAGAAAAAAATCTATAGGGGGAAGTAAATTGAAAAGGTTTACCACTACAATAATAGTTATTTTAGTATTTGTTTTAAGTTTATCAACAATTGTTGGAGCACAGGATTTTGAAATTGAAGCTGAATCCGCTATTTTAATAGATGCAGCCAGCGGACAGGTCTTATTTGAACAAAATGCAGATAAAAAACTCCCACCAGCAAGTTTAACTAAAATTATGACTTTAATAGTAGCCATGGAAGAAATAGAAAGTGGCGACTTGGCTTTAGATGATCAGGTTACAATCAGTCGATTAGCAGAATCAATGGGTGGATCACAGATCTTTTTAGGAGAAGGAAATAAAGTCAAAGTAAGAGACCTGTTAAAAGCAGTTACAATTGCTTCGGCAAACGATGCTTGTGTGGCTTTGGGAGAAGCTGTTGCTGGTTCTTATAATAGATTTGTTAATTTGATGAATGAAAAGGCTGATGAGTTGGGATTAGAGAATACATATTTTTCTAACTCAACTGGTTTACCAACCGAATCAGATCATTATACTACAGCCCGTGATGTAGCTATAATGTCACGTGAAATAGTTAAATATCAAATTATATTAGATGATGCATCTATATGGTTAGACTATATAGAATTACCTGATAGAAGAGCTATGTTAACTAATACAAACCATTTAGTTAACACTTACCCAGGTTTAGATGGAATAAAAACTGGGCATACAAATGCAGCCGGTTTTTCTTTAGCAGCTACTGCAAAAAGAGGGGATATGCGATTAATCTCGGTTGTTATGAAAGCTAGAAGCGTAAAAGCTAGAGAAGATCAAACAGCTAGATTACTAGATTATGGTTTTAATAGATTTACTAGAAAAAATTATTTAGACCAAGGAGAAACAATTCAAAATATTGCAGTTTCCAATGGTGCAAAAGAATATACTACTGGAAAAGTATCCCAAGATTTAGCTGTGGTAGTAAAAAGAGGTAGAGAAGATACAATAAGTACAGAAATAAATATTAATGAAGATTTTGAATATCCTATAAAACAAGGTGATAAATTAGGTGAAGCAAAAGCTTTGCGAGAGGGAGAAGTAATAACACAAGTAAATATTGTTGCAACTGAAAAAATTAATAAAGCAAACTTTTTAGCATTATTTTGGAGAAATTTTGTTAATTGGATAGGTGGAAGTATGGGTAGTAATTAAGTCTAACAACATTTTAAAAAGGCTTAAAACCACACCCGATAAGGGGTGTGGTTATTTTTTCTCGTTTTTTTTCAAGAAAATGTGGATTTCCCCTTGACAGAACGGGGGTTAGTTGATAAGATATAAAATGTCGCTGAGGGAAAAAGGCAGAAAAAAAGAGGCCGAAAAAATTCCTTGACAGCGGCCGCGAAAAGTGTTAATATAATTTCGCAGTAGAGAAATAGAACCTTGAAAAGTGAACAGCAGACCCTGACAGTTCTTAATAAGTTTCAAGTTAAGAATTATCAAATTTTCAATAGCGAGCAAAGTTTTTAGCTATGGAAATAACTTTTCATCTATTAAATGGAG
>Ga0209925_1000100_pt1 | contig 42260 bp, 44 predicted proteins | sample SalPonR2_A_D1_MG_FD_185702 | JGI IMG/M metagenome (GOLD analysis project Ga0209925, IMG submission 185702) | Salt pond soil microbial communities from South San Francisco under conditions of wetland restoration - Salt Pond MetaG R2_A_D1_MG... ... | reverse complement strand
TCTAAAAAAAAAAAAATTCTATCTAATTTTTCGAAGAAGTGACTGAGTGGTTAAAAGTGACAGACTGTAAATCTGTTGGTAAATCCTACATAGGTTCGAATCCTATCTTCTTCAAATTTTTTGAATGCCTCAATTTGATAAAATTACATTCTTCAATCAAATTTTTTGGTTTTTGTCAGCCTTTTTAAGCTTTTATTTTATTATTTTGAAAGGCCTTTTACCCGTGTTAGCTGCAAGTTTGAAAACTCGAAAAAAAATTGTTAATTTTATTTCTGTTGCAGGTGGTGGTCTTACAGATGAAGCATTGTCAAAAAGAGCTTATTTTAAAAATGTACAAAATTTTTTAAAAACTTATAAAGTTCTTTTTTCTGCTTTGGCTACTAAAAAAAGTTTTCTTTCAGCATCATCAAAAACAAAAATTATTACTCAAAGCATTTTTTAAATTAAATCGTCTTTGATTTAAAACCTTTTTACTTTTACTCTTAACTTTTTAATTATTTTTTTAAGGGCTTATAGTTCAATTGGTTAGAACGTACCGCTCATAACGGTAATGTTGTAGGTTCAATCCCTACTAAGCCCAAATTAATTTAGATTTAGCAAATTTGAGCTTTCAAGCAGTGCAGAGCAGTTTGGTAGCTCGTCAGGCTCATGTCCTGAAGACCGTAGGTTCAAATCCTACCGCTGTTAATTTTGGCTGGATAACATAAAGGTAATGTCCAAGATTGCAAATCTTGTAATGGCGGTTCAAATCCGTCTCTAGCCTATAATAAAAGATACGGTTTAAGGTCTCGTTTCAAATGCGAAAGTAACTCAATGGTAGAGTGTAACCTTGCCAAGGTTAAAGCTGAGGGTTCAAATCCCTTCTTTCGCTATTTCGCCTGGATGAATGACCGAGTGGTTGAAGGTGCTAGTCTTGAAAACTAGAGTATTTTATGATACCGGGGGTTCGAATCCCTCTTCATCCTAAAACGTATTTTAAAAACTTTTTCCTGAAGAATTAACTCAATTGGTAGAGTGTCTCGCTTACAACGAGAAAGTTAGCGGTTCGAGCCCGTTATTCTTTATTTAAAAAGTTGAACATATTTACTTTTAAGTTCCTTTCGTCTAGTGGTTAGGACATTGCCCTTTCACGGCAATAACACGGGTTCGAATCCCGTAAGGAATATAAAATTCCATATAAATTCTTTAGTAGCTCAGTGGTAGAGCGGATGGCTGTTAACCATTAGGTCGTTGGTTCAATCCCAACCTAAAGAGAAGGGAGATAGTTCAATAGGTAGAATAATGGTCTCCAAAGCCAATGGTTGGGGGTTCAAGTCCCTCTCTTCCTGTATTTAATTATAGAATCTAACGGAATGTGGCGCAGCCTGGTAGCGCGTCTGTTTTGGGAACAGAAAGTCGTGTGTTCGAATCCCACCATTCCGAAAATTTTAAGATTTCATTATCAAAATGACAAGATAGTTCAGTTGGTTAGAGCGTCGGAATCATAATCCGAATGTCGGGGGTTCGAATCCCTCTCTCGTCAATTCACTAATTTTGAATAAATAATTTTGGAAAGGTGGCTGAGTGGCCTAAAGCATTGGTTTGCTAAATCAACATACATTTACATGTATCATGGGTTCGAATCCCATCCTTTCCAATAATACACGTCAAATAAGTAATATTTTGTTTAGATAGCTCAGTTGGTAGAGCAAAGGACTGAAAATCCTTGGGTCAACGGTTCGAGTCCGTTTCTAGACATGATGACTTTAGAATACAAAAATATCGACTTTGATGGCCCGTTACTAACTCCATATTTTATACCAGTGCCTTTAAAATTACTATATAATAACGAAGCTTTTATAAAGTTCAAAAAAAAAAGAGAGGTAGAACTCGAACTAAGAGATATGCCCATATCTAAAACAGATCAAGAATTCAATTTGTTAAAACGATTAGAAAATCGTTTTAATATGTATGGTATAACAGTTTTCAGTGAAGAGAAAATATACACTTATTTTTTAGATTCGTTTATAAATATTTCTGCACAAAAAAACTTTAGTGGTTATCGAAAATGCATTGATAGTATAGATTCTTATGTTTACATATATAATGTTCGACATTGCATCTTGAATAATAATAATAGTAAAAACATTAAAAGTACATTACTGTATCTAACAAAAGGTGGGTCTAAACTTTCTTTTTTTGGTCAACGTGTAGTATTATTAAATAATAAAATCAGATCAGCAAAAAAAAAGACTTCATATCATACATGGATGATATCCAATTTAAAACACATTGGTATGTTAAATAATTATGATATTTACAAATGGAAGACCTCAGTATCAAAAACTTGTACTGAAAAACGTCGTAATTTTTCTTACAAAAAAAAAATGTTTTTATATTATAAAAACGTTTCTTTAAATTCTTCGATCCTTTTAAAAAAAAATGAAAAAAAATATTAAGAGCATGAAAAAAATTCAAATGTTGTTTTCAAAGTATGAAAAATCAAGAAAAGTACTAAAGGCAATAATAAATAATGATGCGTTATCGCATTTGTTACGTGAAAGAGCTCGCATTGAACTAGATCAATTACCTAAATCTGGATCAATTACTCGTCATAAAAATTTCTGTATTTTGACAGGACGTGGACGGTTTATATTTAGTGGTTATAGACTATCTCGCTTGATGTTACAAAAGTTAAGTAAAGATGGTATGCTCATAGGAATCAGAAAATCTAGTTAGAGTATTGACTAAACTAGGATTGTATATACACGAATCTCTACATTAAAATACAAACATTAATCTATGAAGATTATTTTTTTTTTTCTTTACTGAAAAATAAACAAAATGTTATTACAAGCTGCAAAATTTGTAGGTGCAGGTTTGGCTACTATTGGATTAGCTGGAGCAGGAGTTGGTATTGGCACTGTATTTGGTGCTTTGGTACTTGGTACTTCTCGAAATCCTAATCTTAAAGATGAACTATTTCGAATAGCAATTTTAGGTTTCGCCCTAACTGAAGCTATTGCTTTATTCGCTTTATTAGTAGCTTTCCTAATCTTATTTGCTTTATAAGGCAAATTCCTTACTAGTTAATGGTAGAAATTTAAATTGGTTCTAAATTTCTATGAAATAGGTATAATCATTGCATTTGATTATTTAGGGAGATATTTAAAGCTAGAAAAAGGGGTGGGTTTCTAGCGTACAGGGGGTGTAACTCAATGGTAGAGTGTGTGCTTTGCACGTACAAAGTTGTCGGTTCGATTCCGACCATCTCCAATTACTCGTTTATGGTCTACATTTTACGAACGCACTTAAAAAAAAAATATTTACTTCAAGCATTAAAAGATGTGTACGGTTTAGGAAAATCTTCATGTTTTCGCCTATGTCAAAGTTTAGGTTTTCAAAAACATTTTCTTTTGAAAGAAATTACTGATGAAGATATTTATTACATTGATCAATTGTTAGAGAATTCTGAATTAATTGTTAAAAGCGATCTACAAAGGATACTTAACCAAAAAATTGATCAATTGGTCAATATGAAATCTATTCGAGGTATCCGTAATAGACAAGGTTTACCGGTCCGGGGTCAACGTACACATACAAATGCACGAACCTGTAAAAAGTTAAGAAGATTTAAGAAATAACATGTTATTAAAACCTAATAGAACAAAATATACTAAATCTCAACGTGGACGTTTAAGTGGACCTGTATCCTCTTTTGTTCCAATTAATAATGGTAGATTTGCCTTAATCGCTCAAGAATCAAGATTCTTGAGCGCTCATCAAATTGAATCTACTCGCCAAGTTATTAATCGCTATTTAAAACGAAAAGGTAAAATTTGGATTAAAGCGTTTCCAGATCTGCCTGTCACCTCTAAACCCACAGAAGTACGAATGGGAAAGGGAAAAGGAGTTGTTAAAGAGTGGGTTTGTCGTGTGAGGAAAGGTAAAGTTCTTTTTGAAGTTGATGGTGTATCAGATCAACGCATACTGGATGCATTTCAAGCCGCAAAAAAGAAATTACCTTTTAAAACTCTTATATTCAAAAATTCTTGGAAATTACCACTTAAAATTTAAAAAAAAAATATTTTGAGAAAACGAAAGGAAACATATGTTGTTTTTATTATTAAGCATTGTGCTGATTATTTCAGCAATTTTAGTTATTAGCGCACAAAATCCTGTGCACTCTGTATTCTTCTTAGTTTTAGTTTTTTTAACTTCAGCTTTTTCACTTTTTTTATTAGAAATTGAGTTTGTGTCGCTTTTATTCGTATTAGTTTATGTGGGAGCTATTGCAGTTTTGTTTCTTTTCGTGGTTATGATGCTAGATATAAAAGTAACAAAACAAGAAAAAGACTTTATGATTTATTTGCCTATGGGAAGCTTTTTAGGTTTAATTTTTTTTCTTGAAATTTTTTTAACTTTGCAAGAAAATTTTGTTCCTTTTCTACCTTTGAGTGGTCGTGAACTTTATATAAATTGGTTAAATTGCATTGATAGTTTAACAAATATTAAAGTATTGGGTCAATTACTTTATACTTATTATTTTCCTTTTTTTTTGATCGCTGGTATTGTGTTACTAGTTGCGATGGTAGGAGCTATTGTTCTTACTCTTAATTTTACCCAAAAGGCAAAACATCAATTTGTATTTAGACAAATTTTAAGAGAAAAAAAAAATTCTATTTACTTAATTAAGTAAAATTTTAATTTTTTATGTTCAAATTTTTTAAAAATAGAAGGTGCATAGCTCAGTTGGTAGAGCACTGGACTTTTAATCCATTGGTCTTGGGTTCAAATCCCAATACACCTATAATTTTTTAGACAACTATATTTTTTATTTGCATGGAACATTACTTAATTCTAAGTACTATATTATTTTTCATAGGTTTATTCGGAATTGTTTTAAATCGAAAAAATATTCTGATTATACTAATGTCAATTGAACTAATGCTTTTGGCAATTAATTTAAATTTTGTAATTTTTTCTAATTCAATTGACGACATGATCGGTCAAGTATTTGCTCTTTTAGTTCTAACGGTTGCAGCAGCGGAATCAGCAATAGGTCTGGCTATTTTAGTAATTTATTATCGTTTACGGGGCAATATATTGATTGAACAATCCCATTTGATGCGTGGCTAATTCTTTGTTTATAGAATGTCTTGCATTGAGAAAAAAAATAGTTTTGTTTGATAAATAACAATTTTAATGCCTACCATTAATCAGTTACTTAAAACTCCACGTAAACCAAAAGCATTTAAAAGTAAAACACCTGCTTTAGAAGGTTGCCCACAAAAAAAGGGTGTTTGTTTAAAAGTATATATTGTAACACCTAAAAAACCCAATTCAGCCTTGCGTAAAGTAGCAAGAATACGCTTATCAAATAACAAGCGTGTAACAGCTTATATTCCCGGTGAAGGTCACAATTTACAACAATATTCAACGGTATTAATGAGAGGTGGACGTGTAAAAGATTTACCAGGTATCAAGTACCATTTAATAAGAGGTAAGTATGATTTTCAAGGCATAAAGAACCGAAGTGTCGCACGGTCAAAATATGGAACAAAAAAAGCTTCTAAAAGTTAAATACAATTAATTTCTTAATTTTAATATTCTATGCTTCTATTAACCGGAGCCTTAACATCTAAACCTTATGCTTTTACGTCAAGACCATGGGAATTGCGTTCTATTCAATCCATTGACACATTGGACGGAATAGGTAGCAATATTCGAATTGACTTTAAAGAATCTGAAGTTTTAAGAATACTACCACGTAAAAACTTAAATATTAATGAAAATTGGATATCCGACAAAATACGTTTTTTTTATGATGGACTTAAACGTCAGAGATTAACAAATCCTTACGTAAAAATAAATGGGGAGTTACGACCTGCAAAATGGAAAAGAACAATATCTAACCTGTCTTCATTATTAAAAGTTTATTCATTTGAATATGGCCCTTCAAAAGTAGGTTTTGTAGCAAGTTCTAGTATTGATCTCGAAACTTTATATGCTTTACGTAATTTCTCAAATAGTTATGGTTTCTCCTTTTTAGGTATCGATAATAACTTAAAGCTTAATATAGATAATCCATTTAATTATAGATTTCAAAACGATATTTCTGATTTTGAAAAAGCAGATTTCTGCCTTTTTATTGGTACTAATCCTAGGTTAGAAGCACCAACTTTTAATCTGCGGCTTAGAAAAATTTTCAAAAAAGGAAATACTTCTTTTGCTTGTGTTGGGAGTAATTTTTCTTCTACCTTTCCTTTTAATTTCTTAGGTTTATGCCCTAAAACTTTAATATCAATAACGGAGGGAAAACATCCTGTATGCAAACATTTAGCACAAGCCAAAGATCCCAAAATAATTTTTGGGGCAAAATTATTAGAGCGTATTGATGGTTGCGTAATCCACGACCTCTTAAATAATTTAGCATCATTCTTTAAGGTTGTATTCAAGAAAGAGCTTAGTATAAATTTACTTCATAGTGAAGCAAATACCGTAGGAAGTTTTGAGTTAGGTATAAATCCTTCCATAAAATCAGACTTAAACAAGTGCAAGGTTTTGTATACTGTAGGTATTGAAAAACCATATTTTTTTGATGATAACCTAAAAAATAACTCATGTGCTATTCTTGTTGTGCAATCTTCACACGGAGATAAAAATACAAATATGGCTGATATTGTTTTACCTTCTTATACTTTTGTTGAAAAGACAGGTATTTACTACAATACCGAAGGTAGACCCCAAAAAACACAACGCGCTTTGATTGGACCAAATTTGTCGCGTGAAGATTGGCAAATTTTTCGCGTCCTTTTGGAATCATTAAATAAAATTGCTATGTTTGAAACCAAAACTCAATTAATAACTGAAATGGCTAAAATCCTTCCTTCTTCTTATTTTGCAAATTTGTGGTTTGATAAAGATTTTCATATGAAACAGCAAAGCTTGTTTAAAACTAGACCAAAAAATTCAGGAAAAATTTATAAAATGCCTTTCAAATTACTTGTTGAAGATTTTTATATGACTTCTAATTTATGCTATTTTTCAAAAGTAATGGCAAAGGCTTCTAACCTTTTAAGATCTTATAATAACAATTACAAGTTTTTATCTTGGTCTTCAATAAACAAATAAAATTTTTGTAAACAAAATAAACAAAATATGAAAAATTGTAAAAAAAAAGCTCAGTATCTTACTCGAAAATTCATTAATCATTTAATGCTTGATGGAAAAAAACAAAAGGCAGAAAAAATTTTCGTAGAATCTTTGAACTTAATATATGAAAAAGAAAAAAAGGATTGCCTAACAGTATTTTTTCGTGCATTAGAAAATTCAAAACCACTTGTTGAAATTCGTTCGATACGTAGAGGAGGTGCAACATATCAAGTACCTATCCCTATACATGAAAATCGAAGCTTGTCTTTAGCTATAAAGTGGTTGATAAATGCAGCAAGAAAGAAAGGTAGTTTTACTGCTTTTAATCTTAGTATAACGCTCTTAAAAGCTTCCAAAAATCAAGGTGATTGTATAAAAAAAAGAGAAGCTATTCATAAGGTTGCTTTAAAAAATCGTAGTTTTGTCCATTTTAGAAGATTTTAATATTTACAGTAGACACAGAGTCTATTGAAACTCGTTTGGTGGAATTGGTAGACACGACAGACTTAAAATCTGTTTCCTTTAGGATTACCGGTTCAATTCCGGTAATGAGTAAACATAAAAATGAAAATTTTACTTTTCATAAATTTTTTCTTATTCAATTTTACTTTTATGGATGCACCAAATTTTTGGCAATTGGGGTTTCAGGACCCCTCAACACCTATTATGGAAGGAATTATTGATTTTCATAACCATTTAATGGTGTTTATCGTTCCTGTTACTATTTTTGTATTTTGGTTGCTTTACAGATGTTTAAGTTTTTACAGTTACCAAGGTGATGTTCGTAAATCCTTGACTAATTATGATGAGTACTTTACTCATTCAACAGTATTAGAAGTTGTATGGACAATTGTACCAGCTCTTATTTTGATGTTTATAGCGGTTCCGTCTTTTGCTTTGCTTTATTCAATGGAAGAATCTATTCAACCAAGTCTTACCTTAAAAGTAGTTGGCCACCAGTGGTATTGGAGTTATGAATATCCAGAAGTCCACCAAATTGAGGAACTTGACCCTGAAGCTTTAAAAGTTAGCGATCTTCCACCTGCTGAAGCATATTATAAAAAAGTAAATTTAGGAAGTTCAAAACAAATTTATTATAATGCCGCTACTGCAGAGCATTTGGGGTACGACTCTTACATGATAGCAGAAGATGATCTAACTAAGGGTTCTTTGAGATTGTTGGAAGTAGACAGACGTGTTGTATTACCTGAAAAAACACATATTAGAATTTTGGTAACTGCAGCTGACGTTTTGCATAGTTGGGCTGTTCCCTCTTTTGGAATTAAGGTAGATGCTTGTCCTGGTCGATTAAATCAAACTTCGTTATTTGTAAAACGAAAAGGTGTTTATTTTGGTCAGTGCAGTGAGATTTGTGGTGTTAATCACGGATTTATGCCTATTGTAGTTAAAGTTGTGAGCAAATACGATTTTAAACTATGGCAAGTAGGAAAATTAATAAACTTTGACGTTTAAATAATTTTTTCTTTAAAAATTTCACTTTTTTACATATTAAAATTTTTTTATGAGAATGTAATTTGGTTGTTATTATATTAACATTTAAAGGCAAAAATTTTAGGTTCGAATCCTATCTTTCTCAAATTATTTACTATTCTGTGCATAAGCAGCCTAATGAAGAAAAAATTAATGCTGATGAATACAACTCTTTAAACACAAAACATACGCTCAAATACTGTTTTTGTAGTTTCATTGATACGAAAGTATTATAGAGATAACCTAATTAAAAGGTTCTAATAACCATACGAAATTTTAAAAGTTGTAATAGTTTTTCAAAGATATTAATATTTTTAACAAGTGAGATAGATTTTTACGTAAGCAAGTTTTTTTATTTATATAAAAAGACTCTAGATAAATTGGGTTTGATCCTGGCCCAGGGTGAACGCTAGTAGTATGCTTAACACATGCGAGTCGAACGAAGTTTTATTTGTGGCACACGGGTGAGTAACACATAGGAATCTGCCTATTAGTTCAGGATAAAATTCTGAATAATCAAAGAAAACTTTTCGCTAATAGAAGAGCCTATGTAGGATTAGGTAGTTGGTATTTTGGGTAAAAGCCTACCAAGCCTAAGATCCTTAGCTGTTCTGAGAGGTTGAACAGCCACACTGGGACTGAGACAAGGCCCAGGCTCCATTTGGAGCCAGCAGTGAGGAATTTTGGACAATGAGCGAAAGCTTGATCCAGCAATACTACATGAGTGAAGAAGGCTTTCAAGTTGTAACACTCTTTGGTTGAGGAGGATAATGACAGTACTCAACAAAATAGCCCCGGCTAACTTCGTGCCAGCAGCCGCGGTAAGACGAAGGGGGCGAGCGTTATCCGGAATGACTGGGCGTAAAGGGTCCGTAGGCAGCATTTTTTGTTGGAAGTTAAATAAAAAAGCTTAACTTTTTTCCGCTTCTAAAACGTAAATGCTTTGAGTTTGATAGAAGATAGCAGAATTTCACAAGGAGGGGTGATATCCAGAGATCTGTGAAGGAATATCAGATGCGAAGGCGGCTATCTAGATCAACACTGACGTTGAGGGACGAAAGCATGGGGAGCAAACAGGATTAGATACCCTGGTAGTCCATGCCCTAAAAGATGAGTGTTCGTGCTTAGAGAACTTTAGGCACTTAGTTAACACGTTAAACACTCCGCCTGGGGAGTACGATCGCAAGGTTGGAACTCAAAGGAATTGACGGGGGCCTATACAAGTGGTGGAGCATGTGGTTTAATGCGATAATACGCGCGAAACCTTACCAGTTCTTGACATAAAAAAGAAAAAGTTTGAAAAAGCAATTTTAAAGATTTTTACAGGTGCTGCATGGCTGTCGTAAGCTCGTGTCGTGAGATGTTAGGTTAACTCCTTTTAACGGGCGAAACCCCTTTTTTTCGTTGCTACTTAATTTTATTTTTAAAGCACTCTAAAAAAACTGCTCCCTTTTTTTAATTCGGAGAGGAAGGTGGGGATGACGTCAAGTCCTTATGGCCCTTATGAACTGGGCTACACACGTGCTACAATGGTAAAGACAATAAGAAGTGATAGGGTAACCTAAAACCAATCTTTAAACTTTATCAAAGTTCGGATTGTGGACTGCAACTCGTCCATATGAAGGTGGAATCACTAGTAATCGCACATCAGCATGTTGCGGTGAATTTGTACCTAGGCCTTGTACACACCGCCCGTCACGTGCCGGGAGTTGGCTTGGTTAGAAACTTATTTCTTAACCAAGAAGAAAAAAAAATGCTTCATTTTGAAATTATTTTTTTTTTAGTATTGGAAAGATTAAACTACGAACGAGTCGATGACTGGGATGAAGTCGTAACAAGGTAGTCGTACGGGAACGTGCGGCTGGAATTTTTAAAAACATACAATTTACTCACATCATATTTTTACAAAAAATAAAATACATGGTTTTAAAAAAAACTACATTGTCAAAAAAAATAAAAAATTTTACTATTAATTTTGGGCCACAACACCCTGCTGCTCATGGTGTGTTAAGATTGGTATTAGCACTAAATGGAGAAATTGTTGAAAGGGCCGATCCTCACATAGGTCTCCTTCATAGGGGAACTGAAAAATTAATAGAGCATAAAACTTACATTCAAGCTTTGCCTTATTTTGATCGTTTGGATTATGTATCTATGATGGCCCAAGAACATACTTATAGTTTAGCTGTCGAAAAACTGGCGAATACTAAAATTCCTATGCGTGCTCAACATATTCGTGTACTTTTTTTGGAGATTACTCGAATTTTGAATCACTTGTTGGCGGTAGGTTGTCATGCAATGGATGTTGGAGCAATGACACCCTTCTTGTGGGCATTTGAAGAGCGTGAAAAATTAATGGAATTTTATGAACGTGTTTCCGGCGCTCGAATGCATGCAGCTTATATACGCCCAGGAGGTGTAAGTCAAGACATTCCTTTAGGGTTATTGGATGATATATATATATTTGCCGAGCAATTTGGTACTCGATTGGACGAAATGGAAGAAATGCTTACAGCTAATCGTATTTGGAAGCAAAGACTAGTGGATATTGGTGTCGTTTCAGCTAAGGATGCTATTGATTGGGGATTTAGTGGTGTGATGTTAAGAGGGTCTGGAATCCCTTGGGACTTAAGAAAGAGTCAACCTTATGAAATATACTCAAAATTAGATTTTGAAGTTCCTGTGGGTAACAATGGAGACTGCTTTGATCGTTATTTAATTCGAGTCGAAGAGATGCGCCAATCGTTAAAGCTAATTTGGCAAACATTGAATACAATACCAAATGGACCTATAAAAAGTGATGATAGAAAACTGACTCCACCATCACGAGCCCACCTTAAACAATCAATGGAATCTTTAATCCATCATTTTAAACTTTATACTGAAGGAATGATTATCCCTGCAGGAGAAACTTATACTGCAACCGAAGCTCCAAAAGGAGAGTTTGGGGTTTATTTAGTTTCTGATGGTAGTAATCGACCATATCGCTGCAAAATCAAAGCTCCAGGCTTTGGTCATTTACAAGCCTTAGATTTTATGGCTAAAGGTCATATGGTTGCTGATGTTGTAACAATTATTGGGACTCAGGATATTGTCTTTGGGGAAGTAGATCGTTAACAATTTATTTATTTTTTTCGCGTTTGTAACTCAATTGGATAGAGTGTCGGGTTTCGGTTCCGAAAGTTGTGGGTTCAATTCCTATCAAACGTATTTTATTGTTTCTATGGTGAAATTGGTAGACACGAAAGACTCAAAATCTTTTACTCTTAGAGTGTGCTGGTTCAAGTCCGGCTAGAAACAAACTAAAAAATCTGTTTTTTTTTACTAGTTATTAATTTACTTTTTATTTTATTATAAACATGAATATTGCAACTATTAGTGTTAGTATTTTTGATAAATTTTTTGCTTGGAGTTCAAGATGGTTATTTTCAACTAATCATAAAGATATTGGAACTCTTTATTTAATTTTTGGAGCTATAGCTGGAGTTGCGGGAACAACTTTATCTGTTTTGATTCGATTGGAACTAGCTCAACCCGGAAATCAGTTTTTATCTGGTAATAATCAATTATACAATGTTATTGTAACAGGACATGCGTTTATTATGATATTTTTTTTCGTAATGCCCGTTCTGATTGGTGGTTTTGGAAATTGGTTTGTGCCTTTAATGATTGGTGCTCCTGATATGGCTTTCCCTCGAATGAATAATATTAGTTTTTGGTTATTGCCGCCTTCTCTTATTCTATTATTAGCTTCAACTTTTGTAGAGGCAGGTGCAGGAACTGGTTGGACTGTTTATCCTCCTTTAAGTGGTGCTCAAGCACACTCTGGACCTTCTGTAGACTTAGCTATATTTAGTCTTCATTTATCAGGTGCTGCTTCAATTTTAGGTGCTATTAATTTCATCACTACTATTTTTAATATGCGTGCACCAGGAATGAATATGCATAGATTACCGCTATTTGTTTGGTCAGTTTTGATTACTGCTTTCTTACTTTTACTATCACTTCCTGTTTTTGCTGGAGCAATTACTATGCTATTAACTGATAGAAACTTTAATACTACTTTTTACGACCCAGCTGGTGGTGGTGATCCTGTGTTGTATCAGCACTTATTTTGGTTTTTTGGTCATCCTGAAGTATACATTTTGATTTTACCTGCTTTTGGTATTATCAGTCACATTGTATCCTCATTTGCAAATAAACCTGTTTTTGGTTATTTAGGTATGATTTATGCTATGTTATCCATTGGTGTTCTTGGGTTTATTGTTTGGGCGCACCACATGTATACAGTGGGATTAGATATTGACACAAGAGCTTACTTTACTGCTGCAACTATGATTATTGCAGTACCTACAGGTATTAAAATCTTTAGTTGGGTAGCGACTATGTGGGGTGGATTTATTGAATTGAAAACTCCTATGCTTTTTGCTATTGGATTCATTTTCTTGTTTACCGTAGGAGGTGTAACCGGTGTTGTTTTAGCAAATTCAGGTATTGATGTAGCTTTACATGATACTTATTATGTTATTGCACATTTTCATTATGTGCTATCTATGGGAGCAGTATTTGGTATATTCGCAGGGTTTTATTTCTGGATTAAGAAAATTACTGGGTTGGATTATCCTGAAGTTTTAGGGCAGATTCATTTCTGGATTTTCTTCTTTGGTGTAAATATAACTTTTTTTCCTATGCACTTTTTAGGCTTAGCTGGTATGCCTCGAAGAATACCTGATTACCCCGACGCTTACAGTGGTTGGAATGCAATTGCTTCATTTGGTTCTTATTTGTCAGCACTTTCTGCTATCTTTTTTTTTTACGTTGTTTACATTACTTTAACAGAAAAAGGTAAAGAAGATACTTTTAAATTTAGAACTATCTAATTTATTAACTAATTAAGAAATGAGAGGAACAGACTTAATCATCGCCTTTTTACTGGTTTGGTTAGTAGAATCTATTTGTATTTTTGTGTTATTGCAAATATACAACCCAGAAATGATAGGGTTGCTTGTAGAATTGAAAAACAATGAAGCTGAAATCGCACAGATATGTAAGGCACTCGAAAAAGACACTGCCGTTTATACTACTGAGACCACTCTTGCACAGTTTGTGACCTACACTAGTATTTTGGGTGCCATACATGGATTTTATACTGGTTTAGCTAGTTTATCAATATTCCAATAAATACAATGCTATTGGAGATCTTTTAGCACTGTAGAATTTGATATTGAATACAGAACAACGTTTAAGATCTGTTGAGTTTCTTGGTAGATTTGATCGGAAAGTTTTTGAATATACTCCCGATATGGCTTTTCTTCGAATGAATAATATTAGTTTTTAGTTATTGTCGTCTTCTATTGTTAGCTTCAATCTTTTTAGAGGCAGGTGTAGGAACTAGTTGAAGTACAATTGTACTTCATTTGGTTTTTGTTATCACTTTTTTTTTATATATTTTTAAAATTTTTATAAACTAAAAAATAAAATTGAAAATAAAAGATTTTTTTATAATTATTTTTATAACCTTTTTAATAATAGTTGTAGGATACTGCGTAGATCTAAGTGTCATTGCACATTTAGATCTACTGGAGCAATTGGAAATGGCCAGAGACAATCAATTGGAGGTATTGGAAGTAATTGATGAACTCGAACAATCTATTGAGGCTGACTGTGAAGAAGCTCAGGCCAGAAAAGATACTACTATTGGTATCTTCCTTTTCATGCTTACAGCAGCATTTTTTGTACTTGGTGCTAGAGCTTAAAGCTCTTAAAAACTACAAATTAAATAAGACAGAGTTAAAATTTATTCTTCTAAAAAGATTAACAGTCAAAAATGTTCTTAATCTAGAACGTAACAATGTAGTGTACTTTTTGGATATGACCGTCTTGTAGAAGAAAATAATTTTATTTCCTCGAGTTGTGAAATTATTAGTATCCCTATAGGTGCTATAATTCTAGGCCGTATGTTAAGTCCTTTAAAATTATTAAATGATATCTATATTTTTGCTGAACAATTTAATACTAAATTAACTGAAATAAAAAAATATTTATGAATAATCGTATTTGGAAACAAGGATTAGGTTAATATTGGTGTTGTTTCAGGTAAAGATGCCATGAATTGGAGACTTAGGACAAAGTCAACTTTATGAACTATGCTCAAAGTTAGATTTTGAAATTCATGTAGATAATAATAAAGACTGATTTGATTGTTATTTAATTCAAGTTGAAAAAATGCATCAATAACTAAAGATGTTTAGACAAGCATTGAATACCATTTCAAATTAACCTATAAAAGGTGATAATAAAAAACTAACTCCATCATTACAAGCTCACCTTAAACAATTAATAGAATCTTTAATCCATCATTTTAAACTTTATATTAAAGAAATAATTGTGCTTATAAAAAAAATTTATACTGCAACAAAAGTTTGAGACTTTAGCCATTTATGAACCTTAAATTTTAAGGTTAAAGGTCACAACGTTGCTAATATTATAACAATTATTAAAATGCAGGGTATTATTCTTTCTGGAGGAGCAAATCGTTAACAATCTATTTTTTTTATTAGTTATTATTTTTATTTTATTATATACATGAATATTGCAACTATCGGTGTTAGTATTTTTGACAAATTTTTTGCTTGGAGTTCGAGATGGTTATTTTCAACTAACCATAAAGATATTGGAACTCTTTATTTAATTTTTGGGGGTGTAGCTGGAATTGCGGGAACAACTTTATCTGTTTTAATTCGATTGGAACTAGCTCAACCCGGAAATCAGTTTTTATCTGGTAATAATCAATTATATAATGTTATTGTGACAGGACATGCATTCATTATGATATTTTTTTTTGTAATGCCCGTTCTGATTGGTGGTTTTGGAAATTGGTTTGTGCCTTTAATGATTGGTGCTCCCGATATGGCTTTCCCTCGAATGAATAACATTAGTTTTTGGTTATTACCACCTTCTCTTATTCTATTGTTAGCTTCAACTTTTGTAGAGGCAGGTGCAGGAACTGGTTGGACTGTTTACCCTCCTTTAAGTGGTGCTCAAGCACACTCTGGACCTTCTGTAGACTTAGCTATATTTAGTCTCCACTTATCAGGCGCTGCTTCAATTTTAGGTGCTATTAATTTCATCACTACTATTTTTAATATGCGTGCACCAGGAATGAATATGCATAGATTACCGCTATTTGTTTGGTCAGTTTTGATTACTGCTTTCTTACTCTTACTATCACTTCCTGTTTTTGCTGGAGCAATTACTATGCTATTAACTGATAGAAACTTTAATACTACTTTTTACGACCCAGCTGGTGGTGGTGATCCTGTGTTGTATCAGCACTTATTTTGGTTTTTTGGTCATCCTGAAGTATACATTTTGATTTTACCTGCTTTTGGTATTATCAGTCACATTGTATCCTCATTTGCAAATAAACCTGTTTTTGGTTATTTAGGTATGATTTATGCTATGTTATCCATTGGTGTTCTTGGGTTTATTGTTTGGGCGCACCACATGTATACAGTGGGATTAGATATTGACACAAGAGCTTACTTTACTGCTGCAACTATGATTATTGCAGTACCTACAGGTATTAAAATCTTTAGTTGGGTAGCGACTATGTGGGGTGGATTTATTGAATTGAAAACTCCTATGCTTTTTGCTATTGGATTCATTTTCTTGTTTACCGTAGGAGGTGTAACCGGTGTTGTTTTAGCAAATTCAGGTATTGATGTAGCTTTACATGATACTTATTATGTTATTGCACATTTTCATTATGTGCTATCTATGGGAGCAGTATTTGGTATATTCGCAGGGTTTTATTTCTGGATTAAGAAAATTACTGGGTTGGATTATCCTGAAGTTTTAGGGCAGATTCATTTCTGGATTTTCTTCTTTGGTGTAAATATAACTTTTTTTCCTATGCACTTTTTAGGCTTAGCTGGTATGCCTCGAAGAATACCTGATTACCCCGACGCTTACAGTGGTTGGAATGCAATTGCTTCATTTGGTTCTTATTTGTCAGCACTTTCTGCTATCTTTTTTTTTTACGTTGTTTACATTACTTTAACAGAAAAAGGTAAAGAAGATACTTTAAAATTTAGAACCATCTAATTTTTCAACTAATTGAAAAATGAAAAAAACATACATAGTTATCGCCTTTTTACTACTTTTATTAGGAGAAGCTTATTATTTTTTTGTGTTATTGCATGAATACCACACAGAGCTTTTATCATTAATCGAAGAGGTGCAAAAAAATGAAGCTGAAATTTTAACCAGATTAGACCAACTTCAACAGAAAACTCACAAACATGCTCAATACTGGACCTATAAAGAACTTATAGGTAATGGCGCCTATATAGTTATCATGGTTGTGTGTTTGAATTATAGTTATACGAAAGACGGGAATTTTTATTTTGGATGGTTTGGTTAATTTATCAATATAATAAATCTCTTGAGATACAAAACCCCTGAATGACAAAATTGGCTAAAACAAATACCTATTCTAGATCATACCATTATACAAGTAATGGATAGTGATCTTACTTGTTCAGAGGTTAGGTTAAGAATTATGAGAGCTATGCATAAAGATAGTTCAGGTGATTACAATACGGCCGGAAATTTTTTGGCACTGTAGAATTTGATATTGAATACAGAACAACGTTCAAGGTTTATTGAGTTTCTTAGTAGACCCAATCGGAAAGTTTTTCAATATGCTCCCGAATATGGCTTCCCCTAGAATAAGTAACATGAGATTTTGGTTATTGCCACCTTCTCTTATTCTATTCTTAGCTTCAACTTTTGTAGAGTCAGATTCAGAAACTGATTGAAATGCAATTGTATTACATTTTTAATTATCTCTTTTTTTTTTACATTTTTAAAATTCTTATAAACCAAAAAATAAAATCAAGATGAAAAGTTATTCATTAATTATAATTGTTTTTCTAATCGTTTTAATAATATTTATAGGGTGCTACTAATAGATAAGTTAGATCACACATTTAAATCTATTGAAATTAACTGGTAAAACTCATACCAAAAAATATTGTTATTGGTATCTTAAGCTTTGTACTTACAACAACACTATTTATTGTTTGGTCGCAAAGTTAAAGCTCTTAAAAACTATAAATTAAACAAAAAGTAAAATATGGCAAAATTAGAATTTATTCTTCCAAAAAAAATTAATAATCAAGAGCCTCCTTCAATTAGTAAGGATACTGGTAGAGTAATTAGTATTAGTGATGGTGTAGTGCGAGCCGAAGGACTTTTTGATGTTCAAGTAGGCGAATTAGTCATTTTTGAAAGTGGACTACGTGGTCAGGTTCTTAATCTAGAACGTGACAATGTTGGAGTTGTACTTTTTGGAGATGACCGTTTTGTAAAAGAAAATGATTTTGTTTTCCGAGGTTATGAGATTGTTAGTATCCCTGTAGGTACTGAAGTTTTAGGCCGTGTATTAAGTCCTTTAGGTGACCCTTTGGATAAAGGTCCTAAATTAAAAACTCAGAAATCTCAAATTGAAGTTAAAGCCCCTGGAATTATTGCTAGACAATCAGTTAACGAACCCGTAACTACAGGTATCAAAGTAATTGACGCTTTAGTACCTTTGGGTCGAGGTCAACGAGAATTAATTATCGGTGATCGTCAAACCGGTAAAACTTCGATTGCAATCGATACTATTCTAAACCAACGAAAAGCTACCAAAGGAGAAATTCGATGTATCTACGTTGGTATTGGTATTAAACGCTCAACCCTTTCTCAATTAGTTAATACTGTTTTTAATAAGAAAAAAAACTGGTACACTTGTATTGTGGCTGCAACAGCTTCTGATGCAGCACCATTGCAATTTTTAGCTCCTTATGCTGGAGCTACAGTAGGGGAGTACATTAGAGACGCTCTAAAAATTGAAAATCATGCTGTAATTTTTTACGATGATCTTTCAAAACATGCAGTAGCTTATCGACAAATGTCCCTTTTATTACGACGACCACCAGGTCGAGAAGCTTATCCAGGTGATGTTTTTTATCTTCACTCACGACTTTTAGAGCGTGCTGCCAAAATGAATAAATCATTAGGAGGTGGATCTTTAACAGCTCTTCCTGTTATTGAAACTCAAGCTGGTGATGTTTCCGCTTATATTCCAACCAATGTAATTTCTATTACAGACGGTCAAATTTTTTTGGATACTAGATTGTTTAACGAAGGTTATAGACCTGCAATCAATGTGGGTTTATCTGTAAGTCGGGTAGGTTCTGCAGCACAATTAAAAGCAATGAAACAAATTGCAGGTAGTTTAAAACTAGAGCTTGCAATTTACCGTGAAGTTGAATTGTTTGCTAAGTTTGGTTCAGACTTAGATGAAGGTACCTTAAAACAGTTACATCATGGGTCTCGATTAGTTGCGTTATTGAATCAACCAAGATTTGACCCAATACCAATTCTAACTCAAATTTTTGTAGTATTCGCAGGGGTACGATCATACATAGATTATGTTCCTGTTAAATCAGTTCCACTTTATGAAAAATTTTTAACTTCTAAAGCAGAAATGGATCCTAGACTAAAATATATATTCAAAATTATTGCACAAGACAACTATAATTTGAATAAACTTGCAGAGGGGTATTTTAGTCATCTTGCAGAAGAGTATACTTATATTTTCTTAAATTATTCGACTTTTTTAAGAAATATTCAATACTTATCAACTATTTAATTTTTAATTTTTTTGCTTTTTTCCTGAACCTATAACTCAGCTGGTTAGAGTGTACGCCTGATAAGCGTAAAGTCAGTAGTTCAAATCTACTTAGGTTCATATCAATTTTTTTCTATAAATTAAATTAAAAAAATCTCTACGAATGAATTTTTCTTTTCTATTTGCTAATGACATTAAAATCTTTTTTCCTGAAATATTTCTTAGTTTAGCTATTTTAATAGTTCTTATATATGGGGTTTTGTTGGCAACTTCCTTAACTTATAATTATCCTTTAATTAGTAAAAATATTTATAAGTTAGTTTTGTTTATACTTTTTTTAACGAGTCTTCTGACAATGTATAATCCGATTGATTATGCTTTAATTTTTCAAAAAACTTTCGTACACGATGATTTGACACGAGTTGCTAAACTCTTTGTGTTGGGTTCCTCTTTTGCTTGTTTATTACTATTTCAATCTTATATAGAGAATTCACAAATCAATAATTACGAATATTTTTTATTGATTCTGTTTTCAATTTTTGGTTTAAACTTGTTAGTAAGTTCTTATGATTTGATTTCAGCATACTTAGCAATAGAACTCCAAGCCTTATCTTTTTATGTTTTGGCTTCTTTTCAAAGACAATCTGTTTTTTCTACCGAAGCAGGCCTTAAATATTTCATTCTAGGGGCTTTTTCATCAGGGTTACTCCTTTATGCTTTCTCATTAATTTATGGCGTTACTGGCACAACAAATTTGATAAATATCAAAAATTTTTGTTTAGACCCTTATTTTGAGGGTGCTACTATTATTCAAATAGCTTTGATATTTTTGATTGCTGGCTTCCTGTTTAAAATTGCAGCATTTCCTTTTCATATGTGGACGCCTGATGTTTACGAAGGATCTCCTACTTCTACAACTATTTTTTTTGCGATTGTGCCTAAAATTGCGATTATGAGCTTTTTTGTACGACTTTGTTCTTTTAGTTTTTCAAGTTTTGATGGAATTTGGGGGGAAATTTTATTATTTTCTGCATTGGGTTCTATTATATATTCAGCTTTTGTTGCAATAAAACAAAACAGTTTAAAACGTCTTCTTGCATATAGTGGTATTGGCCATGTTGGCTTTATATTATTACCTTTAAGTACAAATACTTTAGATGGATTGCAAGCTATGTTTTTTTACCTGCTTGTTTATATGATTACTTCACTACCTGTATGGGGGTTACTCTTAGTTTGTATGAAAGGGAAAAAAAATTCTCAAAATAGTGTGAGTATATTGGGAGGGTTACCTACATCTTCTCCCATATTAGCTATACTAGCTTCGCTTGCTTTTTTTTCTTTAGCTGGCATACCCCCTCTTGTAGGCTTTTATTCCAAAATATTTATTTTTTTTTCTGCTATTAAATCTTCCCTTTATTTAGTTGCTTTCGTTGTCTTAGCTATTAGTGTTGTATCTACATATTACTACATTAGCATTGTAAAAACTATATATTTTGAAAAAAACAAAAATTGGATTTTTTATGAGCCTGTAACCAAAGAAAAATCTATTGTGTTAGCTGTTTCTTTAATACTTTTATTTTTTTTCTTTTTTAATCCTAACTTGTTGTTACTTTTGTCTCAACAAATGGCTTTATCTGTATTTTAGTTGTTTTTTTTAAGTTCTATTTATACTAATAAAAAATAAAATTTAAAACTTAAGAATTTAAATTTAATGTACGACAAAATATTAACAAGTCCGTTAGACCAATTTAGAATCCTTCCTATTTTTCAATTCAATTTAGGATTTTTGGATTTATCTTTTACCAATTCAGCCTTGACTTTATTTTTAGCTCTGGGTAGTTTTTTATCTATTGCGTATTTAATTATTTATCCTGCTTTATATTTGACAAAGGCAGATGGGATTTTTCTTGTACCAAATAATCGATGGTTTTTATTGATTGAAAATCTTTATCTTGTAATAACTTCACTACTTTTTGATAATGTAGGAATTAAAGGCGAAGTTTATTTCCCATTTCTTTTTGTTATATTCGTGTTTGTATTACAATCAAATTTAATTGGTTTAATTCCTTATAGCTTTACTGCTACTAGCCATATAATCGTAACTTTTTCTTTGTCTCTTATAGTTTTCATAGGAGTTAATATTGTTGGTATAAATATACATAGAATTCATTTTTTGAACTTATTTTTGCCTTCAGGAACTGCTTTACCATTAGCTTTTTTATTAGTTCCACTTGAAATTGTTTCATTTTTATCAAAACCTATCAGTTTATCAGTTCGACTTTTTGCTAACATGATGGCTGGTCACACACTTTTAAAAGTTATTGCGGGATTTGCTTGGAGTATGATGAAAGGAGGGGGTTTATTGTTTTTAGCTCATATTTTACCTCTAGCTGTACTATTTATATTGGTAGGTTTAGAACTAGGAGTTGCTATTATTCAAGCTTATGTATTTACAGTTTTGGCTTGTATATACTTAAACGACTCTATAAATCTTCATTAATATAAAAAATTTTCAAGTACAAAATAAACATTAACAGATGCTTGTATTGACAATTTTAAAAATTTTATCAGTTGTTGTTATTGTTTTAATAGGAGTAGCTTATTTCACTTTGGCAGAACGAAAAATAATGGGGACTATACAGAGACGTAAAGGTCCTAATGTTGTTGGTTTTCAAGGGCTTTTGCAACCTTTAGCTGATGGTTTAAAGCTCTTTGTTAAAGAAAGTATTTTACCAAGTAATGCTAACAAAACCTTATTTATTTTAGCTCCTATGCTAACTTTTGGTTTAAGTCTGATAGGTTGGGTTGTAATACCTTTTGGAGAATCTCTTGTATTAGCTGATATCAATGTTGGAATTCTTTATTTATTAGCCGTATCTGCTCTTGGTGTTTATGGTATTATTTTGGCAGGTTGGTCAAGTAATTCTAAATATGCTTTTTTAGGTGCCTTGAGATCTGCAGCTCAAATGGTCTCTTATGAAGTGTCAATTGGATTTATTTTGATAACTGTTGTTCTTTGCTCAGGTTCTTTTAATTTATCTTCAATTGTGTTAGCTCAAGAAAAAGTATGGTTCTGTGTTCCACATTTACCCATGTTTGTGCTTTTTTTTATATCTGCTTTAGCAGAAACGAATAGACACCCTTTTGATTTACCTGAAGCAGAAGCAGAGCTAGTTTCTGGCTACAACGTAGAATATTCTGCTATGGGATTTGCATTATTTTTCCTGGGCGAATATGCTAATATGTTATTGATGAGTGCTTTGACTGCCATTCTATTCTTGGGTGGTTGGCTTCCACTTCTTGATATTTTTCCATTTACAATTATTCCTAATTCAGTTTGGTTTGGCTTAAAAATAGGGGGTTTCGTTGTATTATTCATAGTAATGCGTGCTTGTTTACCGCGTTTTCGTTATGACCAGTTAATGAGCTTAGGATGGAAAGTTTTTTTACCATTTTCTCTGGGTTGGTTAATTTTAACAGCAAGTGTTTTAATGAGTTTTAACTGGCTACCTAACTAAAAATTGTACAAACTCTTAATCAATAATTTTGTTATAATACCTGTGGAGTATAGCCAAGTGGCAAGGCATCCGTTTTTGGTACGGATATTCAAAGGTTCGAATCCTTTTACTCCAACTATTTATGGCGAGTATAACTCAATTGGTTAGAGTGCCAAATTGTGGCTTTGGAAGTTGCGGGTTCGAATCCCGTTATTCGCCCTTTTTGTATTCTTTTGTTAAAAATAATGTAAATAAAAAAATTTCGAATGAAATTAAAAACATTAGACCAACAACAATTTGACTAAAAACATCAGGTGGTGTTATTAAAGTAGCAAAAATGAAAAAAATTACATAAAATACTTTTCGATGTTTTATTGTAAAATTTAATGTTGTTTTATTCAAAAATAAAATAAAAACTAAAAAGATATGTAAACCTATGTTAAGTAATAAAAAGGTTTCGACAAAAAAATTTAAATAATCTGCTATTCTTGTTTCTAAATGTATACTTACTAAATTTTTATTTGCATCTAACTGAAAACTATTGAAAAATTTCCAACAATGGGGTAAAAAAATTTCCAATGTAAAATAGGTAGTAAACAGATATAAAAAAACGGATACAATAAACAAATTACGTAAAATTGTATACTCATATTTATATAAGGCTGGTATCAAAAATAAAGCTAGTTGAATAAGCAATACAGGATATAAGCAATAGAAACTTACAAAGAAACTTAATTTTATAAAAACAAAGAAAATTTCAGTTAGATTAGTAGATATAAAATAAGGGAAAACATTTTGTTGATGTTGTCCTAGCAAATAAACAAGTTCTGTTTTATAGCTATAAACAACTATAAAATTAAATAACCAAGTAAAAAACAAAATAAAAAACCTATTATAAATCTCTAAAAAATAAATTGTTACTTTTATCATACGCGTAAATAAAAAAATAAGATTATAAAATAATAAATGAAACAATACAAAGAATCTGAATTACTCTTACGTTTCCAGACGCACAATAAGGAAAGTTTTAAACATTTTGTAAAAACACTAAAATTTTTAGCTTCGGCTAAAAATTTAGACTTTTCTTTTATAAGCATGCCGATTGAAATAAAAAAATTTACTGTTTTAAAATCCCCCCACGTTAACAAAAAAGCAAAAGAACGTTACGAAATTCGTTTGTATAACGGTTTAATTCTTCTAAAAGGAGCTTTCTTAAAAAACAAATTAATCCATAGTATTAATGCAAATATATCATCTGATCTTCTTGTCAAAATTTCTTTTCGCTATAACCAATGTTCAAATTAAAAGAATTTTACCAATATAAACGTGAATTAAAAAAAGATAACGCAAATTTACAAGACAAATTATTATCTTGTAAATTTCAGCCAACAAACCAAAAAAATAGTGTTTTAGCCAAGAGTTGTCAAGCTATACTTTATGTAAAATCGTCAAAGAATAACACAATAGTAAGTTTAACAAACCTAAAAGGAAGAGTTCAGTTTATTAAATCTTGTGGGAGTCTAGGTTTTCAAGGTAAAAAAAAACGCACTACAAAATTTGCTGTTAAATCTACTCTATGTTTTATTATCAAAAAAGCTCAAGAACAAGGGCATCAAAAAGTTTTTTTGCATTTAAATGGGTTTGCAAGGGCACGTTCTGCGGTTTTGCATTATTTAAACAAAAATAATTTGGAAATAGAAGGAATTCGTGATCTTACACCAAATCCGCACAATGGATGTAGACCTAAAAAAGTTAGGCGTGTATAAAAATACACAACTTTTTACGTACCTAAATACAAATCCTTTCAGTGTTATTTGAAACGACCTTTTTGGCGCAATTTGATACATTATCCAACCCATCAAACACTATAATACTTTTAAATTTCTCAAAGTATTCACTGTTATGTGCACAAGCAGCTTAATGAAGAAAATACAATTACTACCTTTCTTTTATAAGAAGGAGATCTTTATAAGGAGGGGGAAAAAGGGGGTGGTTAATTTGAAGAGGATGTTGAATTTTTCTTTGGTTATCTATTTTAATATTTTAAATTAATAGTTGATAAGAGTTCCTCCCAACCCTTATCAACTATATTGAAAATATCAATTTTAATATGTATATAATATATATTAGCATAAAACAATATAAATAACATAATCTACTACGCATTGAAGAGATCAAATAAATATAATGTGTAAGTCAATTTAAAAAAAGTAGAAAAAGGTAAAGTAACAACACAATGTCTGTTTAAGGTTTTGGCTTATTTTTATTGATTGAAACTAATACATCTACAAACAACTTCAGCAAAGAAAAGTTGATTTTTAAAATTGTAAATTAAAGCTTGTATAAAAAATAAAATTTAAAATATAAAAAAATGTTTAAACTTTTTACATCTTCTAATTTCATTAATAAAATTTTAATTAGCTTCTTAGTTGTATTAGCCTATAATTTTATTATCAGTGTTAATTTAATTTTAAGTTTTCTAATACTTTTTCCACTTTTTGGCAGTTTTGTAATTGCTTGGTTGCCAAATGAACAAAAAACTCTAATGAAGAGTCTTGCTTTAATAATCTCAGGTATTACTTTTCTATTTTCTTTGGCTTTGTGGGTTAATTTTAATAAATCTTTATCTAAGTTTCAATTTATCGAAACTGTCCATTATTGGTTCCCATGGGATTCAAATTCATCGACATACGTTTTATTGGGCGTAGATGGTATTTCTCTTTTTTTTGTTATTTTAACAACTTTATTAATTTTTGTATGTTTGTTATCTAGTTGGGATAATATACACATCCATTTAAAAGAATATCTTTTAACTTTTCTCATTTTGGAATCTTTATTGTTGGGAGTATTTATAATTTTAGATTTGTTAATGTTCTATATTCTTTTTGAGGCAACTCTTATTCCAATGTTTATTATGATTTTAACTTGGGGATCAAGAGAGAGAAAAATAAGAGCTGCTACTATGTTATTCCTTTATACTTTATTCGGTTCTGTATTTATGTTGGCAGGTATTATATATATTTATTGGACCGTAGGTAGCACTGATTACCAAATTGTTGTTGCCTCTGCTCAATTTACTTCTTTTGAGCAACGACTTTTATGGCTGTCTTTTTTCCTTTCTTTTGCCACAAAAGTTCCAATGCTTCCTGTTCATATTTGGTTACCTGAAGCTCATGTGGAAGCACCAACTGCTGGGTCTGTAATATTGGCTGGAATATTGTTAAAATTAGGAAGTTATGGGTTTTTGAGATTTTCCCTACCTTTGTTTTCAGAAGCTAATTTTTATTTTACACCTCTAGTTTATTCTATTGCTGTGCTCGGAGTCATTTATACTTCATTGACCGCAATTCGTCAAACAGATTTTAAACGTATAATAGCTTATACTTCTGTTGCTCATATGAATATTGTTATGATTGGGATTTATAGTTTTAACTTGATAGGTCTAGGGGGTTCCATTTTGCAAAGCATTAGCCATGGTTTTGTTTCAAGTGCATTGTTTCTTATTATAGGTGTTGTTTATGATCGTTTTCATACTCGATTGATAAAATATTATAGTGGATTGGTTCATATTATGCCATTATACGCACTTATATTTTTGTTTTTTACAATGGCCAATATTGCTTTACCTGGTACTAGTAGTTTCGTTGGAGAATTTCTTATCCTTGCGGGTAGTTTTAAAGAAAATACTACCGTAACTTTTTTGGGCGCTACTGGGATGATTTTGGGTGGAGCTTATTCCTTATGGCTCTATAATAGAGTAATCTATGGAAATTTAAAAAAAGATGAAGGACACCTTCATTTAAAATATTCTTATGATATTAATAGACGAGAATTTTACGTGTTTTTGCCTTTAATTATAGGAACTATTCTAATGGGTATTTATCCTAAGATTTTTTTAGATCCTCTAGAAGCAAGTTTGTTAAATCTCGTTTTTCAACTTAAAAATTAATCTTTATTTTTTTTAACCAAAGTGGTGAAATTGGCAGACACGCTAGGTTTAGGTTCTAGTTCTTTAACAGAATAGGGGTTCAAGTCCCCTCTTTGGTATTAACACACAATGCAACATTCAATTTGGAAGATGTACTCTACCATTCGTAATGGCTTATTAACACGTAAAAAGTCTGTTTTACACCCTCATAAAGCTATATGTATCGATGTTTTAAAAGTAATGTACAAAGAAGGTTATATTAATGGTTTTCGTAAGCTTTCAGGTCAGTCTGATAAAATAGAAATTTTTTTTAAGTACAATAACGGAAACCCTGCGATTACAAAACTTTCAGCTTTATCAAAACCAAGTTGTAGACTTTACGTAAGAGTAGAAAGTTTATGGAAACTTAACACGTCATTGCAAACACTGATTATATCTACACCACGAGGAATTTTTTCTGATAAAGAGTGCCGTAAGTTACACTTAGGTGGTGAAATTCTTTGTGTTTTACAATAAAAAGATAATGTTTATAACCAAAAGTTATTATTTGCGTCAATCAAAAAACTTAAAACTTTATTTGTGGTGTAACCAAAAAGTTTTGCTTGTTGAAGGTCCTAAAGGTTTCATAATTTACCCGTTATATACTGAATTTGAATATTCTAGACTTGATAAAAAACTTTATTTGATCCGATCGCTTTCTTGTGAAAAAAAGAAAGCTTTTTTTAATATGTACCAAATTCTTTTAGCTCAATCAGCTCTTGGTGTTTTATTGGGTTATCGAAGACAACTAAACATTATTGGGATCGGATACCAAATTTCTATTGAGAATTTTTCAAACTCTAATTTTTTGATATTTAAATTGGGTTTTAGTCATCAAATTAGGATAAAACTTCCTAACTACGTACAACTTTCTATACCCAAACCGCGAATTTTATTGTTAAAAGGTATAAATTTACAAAAATTACATAATTTTTCGGCTATATTGCGTAGACTAAAATTACCTTCAGCGTATAAAGAAAAAGGTATTTACTACTTGGGAGAAAAAGTTTCCCTAAAACAAGGCAAAAAAACTTAATATCAATGAAAATTATACAGAATAATTTAAACCGTTTTGTTGTGCAAAAGTTTATTACTTATAAGTTGCACATTGGTTCATTAAAATCTTTGTGGAACCCAAGATTTAAACCTTTTTTAAATGGATTTCGTAATAATTTTTGCATAATAAATCCAGAATTAAGTGTGCTTTACTTAAAACGCGCCTATAAAATTTTACAAAAAATTCATTTGTCCAACAAAAAGATTCTTTTTATAGGAAGTCCTGTTGGTTTAGAAAAAGAATTTTCGTGTTTATGCATTCAGAATAATCACTATTTTATGGAAAAAGGTATTTATGGATTTTTCAGCAATTATGAAAATAAAGCTTCGTTAAATATATTTAACACCCAAATTAGTAGTAAACAACCAGATGTTATTTTTATCTTTAATCCTTCTTTAAATCTTATGGTATTTGAAGAAACCAAAGGTTTAGATATTCCTATTATATCTTTTGTTAGTACAGACGATGATTATTTCAAACTAGATTATCCTATACCTGCCAATATAAAATCTAAAAAAGGCGGGTTATTTGTTTATAATCTTTTCCATTATCTTTTTACTACAAAAGTACGTAAATTTTCAGATCGAAAAATAAAGTCTAGAAATAAAATTGATAAATATTAAAAGAAAAATTTTTCTAACCGAATATTGAATTTAAAATCCACGAAATCATATCGAACTCGATTGGAAATTTTACTCAAACCGAAGATACCATGAAAATGGGAAATACGGCAACAGCAAAGTAATAATGTCTATCAAACGTTATGCACCTAAATTTAAAAAGTTAAACCGGCTAAAAAAAGCTTTTTGGCGAGAAAAAGGCTTAAAAATTGTACGATTTGAAAAACAAAAATGGGATAATATTAAAAACTTTTATTATTCTCGCAAATATAGATTTTTTAATCAAGATAAATCGGCGTATCCTTTGAATAGGTCTTACGAAGATGAAAAATTAATAAGATTAAAAAAAATATATAAATTCTTACTCTTAGATAAACAACGTTTACAGCTTTATTATGGGGGGGGAAGACTTAAGTATTATCAATTAAAAAATTTGACTCGTGAAGCTCTACGTTTGGGAACAAGATCTGATGTTTCACCAGCTAGGAGTATGCTTTCTTTAGTCGAAAATAGACTACAAAATTTGCTTTATCGATTAGGTTACGCGTCCAGTTTAATGGAGGCTCGTCGTTTGATAAAATCTGGTCATATTGAAATTTCAGGTTTAGTTTCTAGAAATTGTTCATTCGATCTTAAAAAATTTGATATAGTACAGCTAGATCCTATTAAATCTCATGAAATCATTTCAGGTTACCTAAAAAGAACAATACTTTTTTTTTATTTTAGGCATAAAAAATCACGAAAAAAGTTTTTATATAAAAAGGTATCGAGTTTTAGTAGTTCTGTTATTGTAAATAATTCTTATGATTTTTATAGTAATTTGAAAAATGGTATAAAAGTTTTACAAAAATAAGATAAGAAAGCATCAAAAATGAATTATGAAAAAAATAAATGCTTATTAAAAACTAATAGCTCTTTTTCTTTTCCAAAGAGGTTTTCTAACAGATCTTTTTTTAGTAAATTAGAAAACCTTAAATATTTTCCTGCACTGAAAAATGCAGAATTACCTTTTTCACTTACAAGCTCGGGTCATTTAAATATCAAAACTTCAATATACATATTACTAAAAATTTTGAAAGGATATCAAAGAACAAATATAAGTTTCTATAACGATTTTTCTCTTAAAGCTTTAAATGATTTTTCTTTTAAATTACAAAGTAGTGGATTTTATACTAGTGTACTAGAAAGCCAAAGGAAAAAAAAGTTAGAAGAAATTCGCATGCAAATATTAAAGTTTTATACTTTTTCTATTTTAAAACAATACAATAGAAACAATATTGTTATTGATTGTTCGATCTTAAATGAAAACTATTCACCTAAGAAAGGTTACAAAAATTTTTATGACAATTTAAAAATATCAAAATTGACTAATCGTATAAAAAGATCAAAAGCATATCAAAAAAGTTATTCTTTTTCAGTTCTTCAAAAGAAGTATACAAAAATTCTTGAATCAAGATTATTTCTTTACCTTAAAGCTCATAAAAAAAAATACAAAATTATTTTTAAGAATCTTAATTTGAATAGATTGAAGATAAAACAACTTTTTAATCTTTTTTCAAAGACAAAGAAAAAATTTGTAAAAGAAAAGAAAAATTTTTTTCTTCAATATAAAAGACTAACTTGGAAACGCAAAAAACAACGAGACAGAAAAAAAATAGGAATTTTTTATTTTCTTAGGAAACGGCGCCGTACTCTCTATAATTATTATATTCCACGACACTTAGAAATAAATTACAAAACTTTCGATTTTATTCACTTAGGTAAGTTCGATTTATCAACAACTAATTCAAAGATTACATTTTGGTTAAATTTAAGACGTTTGCTTACTTTTGTTTCTTTATAATTAGTCGTTATATTATAACCATACTTTTAAAAAATTAAAATTATGTATTTAACATTAGTCTTTTTACCTTTATTTGGTTCAATAGCAGCTGGATTTTTCGGCTTTTTTATAGGGTCTCAAGGAGCAGGGTTTATTACAATTTTGTGCTTGGGCCTTACTTTCTTAATGTCTTGTTTTGCTTTTTACGAAGTAGCTTTTGCTGGATCTCCATGTTTTCTTCAAATAATGCCTTGGTTTGATTCAGAACTTTTTAGTTTTGCATGGGGATTTCAGTTTGATAGTTTGACTGCTGTTATGTTAATTGTAGTAACTTTTATTTCGTTTTTAGTTCATCTTTATTCTACAGAATACATGAGTCATGACCCGCATTTACCTAGATTTATGTCTTATTTATCTCTTTTTACCTTTTTTATGCTTATTTTGGTAACAGCAGATAATTTCATTCAAATGTTTGTTGGGTGGGAAGGAGTTGGTTTGTGCTCATATTTATTGATAAACTTTTGGTTTACAAGAATTCAAGCAAATAAAGCTGCTATAAAAGCAATGTTCATGAATCGTATAGGTGATTTTGGACTTGCTTTAGGTATCTTTTGTATTTTTGTTACCTTTGGAGCTGTTGACTATTCTACCATTTTTACTTTGGCACCTTATTTTCTATCTGATACTATCAATTTTTTAAATATAGATTTTAATTTATTGGATTTAGTTGGAATTTTATTGTTTATAGGTGCTGTAGGGAAATCTGCTCAATTAGGGCTTCATACATGGTTACCTGATGCCATGGAAGGTCCGACTCCAGTATCAGCGTTAATTCATGCTGCAACAATGGTTACAGCAGGTGTCTTTTTAATCGCAAGATGTTCACCTTTATATGAGTATGCACCTGGCGCTTTATCCGTTATTACTATTGTAGGTGCTATGACTGCTTTTTTTGCTGCTAGCACGGGGTTGCTTCAAAATGATATGAAAAAGGTTATTGCGTATTCTACTTGTAGTCAATTAGGTTATATGATTTTTGCATGTGGTCTTTCAAATTATCATGTAGGGGTTTTCCATCTAGCCAATCATGCTTTCTTTAAAGCTCTATTGTTTTTGGGTGCTGGTTGTGTCATTCACGCGGTTGGTGATGAACAAGACATGCGAAAATTGGGTGGTCTTTCAAAAATTATGCCGTTTACTTATGGAATGATGTTAATAGGTTCTTTTTCTTTAATGGGTTTCCCGTTTTTAACAGGCTTTTATTCAAAGGATGTCATTTTGGAAGTTGCTTATGGGAAATATTCTACTTCAGGGCATTTTGCTTATGTATTAGGGAGTTTGTCTGCTTTCTTAACAGCTTTTTATTCGGTTCGCCTCCTTTATTTAACTTTTCTTTCTAAGCCTAATGGTTACAGAGTTCTAATTTTGAATGCGCATGAAGCGCCCTGGAGAATGGCTTTGCCTTTACTTATTTTAGTTATTCCGAGTATATTTATAGGTTATTTAACTAAAGATATGATTATTGGGTTAGGTACTAATTTTTGGCAAGGATCAATTTATATACAACCTAAAAATTTTAACATTATAGATGCAGAACATATTCCGCAAGCCGCAAAACTTCTGCCCGTTTGTTTGTCCATCTTGGGAGCTCTGACCTCATTTATACTTTACTTTTACGGTTCTCAAAGTCTTTTTTTGTTTAAAACATCTCCATTGGGGCTTAAGTTCTATACTTTTTTGAATCGAAAATGGTTTTTTGATAAGATATATAATGAAATTATTGGTCAATTCTTTTTGTCAGCTGCGTATAACCTGACTTATAAGCAAATAGATCGTGGTTTAATTGAATCATTGGGTCCATTTGGGTTGACACGTTTAGTTTCAAAAATAGCTTTAAGTTTAAAAGTATTGCAAACTGGTTTTTTCTATCATTATACTTTAGCTATGGTTTTTAGTTTAATCTCTTTTTTAGCTTATTTTAGATTTGAGAATTCAACTTTTATTTTATTGTCTGATTCAAAATTATGGTTTTTATTTGTAATTGCTTTGTTTTTTATAAATACAGATTTTAAATCATTTAAAAATTAATATTAAAAAATAAAATATGCGTAAATTTATCGTACAGTTTTTTTATCTTTCTATTTTCACTTTCGTATGGTATCAAGCTTTTCTTCTTTTCTTAAAGTTTGCATGGGGCTCAAAATACTTTGTTGTTGATGATCCTCGTTTGTGGCTACTATTTTTTGTAGCTTTGTTTTTTTACGATTTTATTCCACCTAAACAATGATTCAAACAGAAACACTATTACAAGTAACAGATAATTCTGGAGCAAAAAAAGTCAAGTGTATAAAAATCCTAGGTGGATTTCGACGAAAATTTGCTAAGATTGGTGACCTTGTTATTGCCTCTATACGCGTCGTCAAACAGCACAAGAAAAAAAAAGTTAAAGTTAAAGAAGGTGAAGTTGTTCATGCACTTATTGTTCGGACAAAATCCAAATTTTCTCGTCAGAATTCAACACAATTACAATATCAAAAAAATTGCGTTGTTTTAATGACAACTAAAAATAAGCCCCTTGCAACAAGAGTTTTAGGTCCTGTCCCTAAAATTTTACGTCATTCTAAGTTTATGAAAGTTGCGGCTTTATCTGCTGGTTTTATTTAACTTGCTATGTATACTTTTAAATATTATTACCAACATATAATAAAACAAGATTTATTAACAAAATTTGATTACAATAACGCTCTACAAATTCCCTTTTTAAATAAGATTGTTATTAATTTTGGCGCTTCACAATCAACTTTTAAGAATTTGTTGCCCTCTTTGGCTTCAGCTCCTCTGTTATGTTCCCAATTTCCATATATAACAATATCGAAAAAAACTACTTTGTTATTAAAAACAAAAGGCGGCGTCGCTATTGGGTGCAAGATAGATTTGAGAGGCATCAACAAATTTTTTTTTTTTGAAAAGTTTATCTTTTGTATTTTACCGCGTATAAAAAATTTTTGTTATGTTGTTGTAGACAACAATGTTTTTTTCAAACTTGATAATTTGTTTCTATTTAAAGAAATAGCCAAGGAATATGATTATTTTCAGGATTTACCCAAATTAAGCGTAAATTTAAATTTTAAAGCAAAGAATTCAAAGGAGGTTTCAGTTTTTTTATCCGCTTTAAAATTCCCACCTATTATTAAAAGTCAATATGATTAGTTTTGGTCAATTATTTATTCTTATTTTGCTAGTATTATTCTTGTTCGGTGATATTCGAAAAATTCTTAATAAATTTATTATTCTCTTTTTTAATTTTAAAAATGTTTATAAAAATTTTAATAAGACAAATGATAAAAATGAAAAAAACGAAAAATAAAAATAACACTTTTAAAAATTTCTCTTCGGTTAGTTAAATTATATATTCTTTACTTCTTATTTTCAAAAAATTGCTATGTGTTGGCGTTGGAATAAACATCTTTTAACAGGTATTTTAGATAGTCATATTATTGATTATCCTACTCCTAAAAATTTAAATTATATGTGGAGCTTTGGTTCAACTGCTGGAATCTGCCTTGGTATCCAAATGTTAACCGGTATTTTCCTTGCGATGCATTATTGCCCTAAAATGGAATATGCATTCTATAGCATTGAACATATTATGAGAAATGTAAAATATGGTTGGTTAATCCGATATATTCACGCAAATGGGGCTTCAATGTTCTTTATTGTAGTGTACAGTCATATTTTTCGAGGATTATATTACGGTTCTTATATGTACCCTAGACATTATTTATGGATGTCGGGAGTTGTTATTTTTATTTTAATGATGGCAACTGCTTTTATGGGTTATGTTTTGCCTTGGGGTCAAATGAGTTTTTGGGGAGCTACTGTAATTACCAACTTATTTTCTACTATACCTTTTGTGGGGCGTGATATTGTAGAATGGTTGTGGGGTGGTTTTTCTGTAAATAATCCTACATTAAATCGTTTCTTTAGTTTGCACTATACTTTACCTTTTGTAATTGCGGGTGCTGCTATTGTTCATCTAGCCCTTCTTCATGATGTCGGATCTAATAATCCTTTGGGAGTCGAATATTACGGAGACAAGATTTCTTTTTATCCGTACTTTTACGTAAAAGATTTGTTTAGTCTTTTCATTTTATTGATTGTTTTTTCAGTCTTTTTATATTTTTTCCCTAATGAGTTAAATCATCCTGACAATTATGTTCCTGCGGATCCCTTAACAACTCCGGCACACATTGTTCCGGAATGGTATTTTTTACCTTTTTATGCGATACTTCGATCTGTTCCTCACAAATTAGGGGGTGTTTTAGCTATGGGTGGAGCTATTGTGCTACTTTTAATTTTACCATATCTAAATACTTCTCGAGTAAGAAGTACTTATTTTAGACCATTATATGCGCAAGCATTTTGGTTTTTATTTTTTGACTTCCTTTTTTTAGGTTGGATTGGTCAAAAAGAGGTTGCGGAGCCTTATACTTACTTAGGTATAATAGCAACTTTGTATTACTTTTTTTTCTTTCTTGTTTTAGTTCCCCTACTAGGGATATTAGAAGAAAAACTAATCTGTTATGACGTTGAAAAAATTTAAATTTTTTTAAAACCCCTATCATTTTTTTAAATCCTTATTATAAACATGTATGAGTTAATCAAAAAAAATACTCAAAAACATCCTTTTCATTTAGTAGACCCTAGCCCATGGCCTTTAGTTGCAGCTTTTGCAGCTTTTACTGTTACAAGTGGTGGGGTTTTATATATGCATAATTACAGTGGTGGAGGTTTTCTTCTATTCGTTGGTTTTCTTTTTCTACTTTTTGTAATGTATACATGGTGGCGAGATATTGTCCGAGAAGGAACTTTTGAAGGGCAACATACTAAAGCTGTTCAGAGTGGACTTCGAATGGGTATGATTCTTTTCATTGTTTCGGAAATAATGTTTTTCCTTGCTTTCTTTTGGGCTTTTTTTCATTCAAGTTTGGCACCTGTTCCTGAAATAGGTGGAGTGTGGCCTCCGAAAGCTATCGAAGTTATGTCGCCTTGGGGGATTCCTTTTTTAAATACAATCATTTTATTAACATCGGGTGCCACAGTAACTTGGGCGCACGAAGCTATCATTCATAATCGACGAGAAGACGCGTTAAGCTCGTTAATCTACACTATATTGTATGCAATCTATTTTACAAGTTTTCAAGTTTATGAGTACTATCATGCTGGATTTGCCATGTCTGATGGTATATATGGATCTGTTTTTTATATGGCTACTGGATTTCATGGATTTCATGTATTTGTAGGTACTTGCTTTCTTATTGTTTGTGCTATTCGACTTTATAACTATCATTTTACAGTGGAACATCATTTTGGATTTGAAGCTGCTGCTTGGTACTGGCATTTTGTAGATGTTGTTTGGTTATTTTTGTTCGTTAGTATTTACTGGTGGGGAGGTTCCTAAATAATTTTTTAGAAAATTTACAAAAAATAACATTAATGCCGTCTTTATTCTATGAAGAATATTTCCCTGTATGGATAGCTTTGTTTGTTAGCATTTTTTTAAGTATTATTATTTTCACCTTGTCTTATATTTTAGCCATTCAAAATCCAGACACTGAAAAGTTGTCTTCATATGAATGTGGATTTGACCCGTATGAAGATGCCAGAAATACTTTTGATATTCGCTTTTACTTGGTAGCTATATTGTTTATTATTTTTGATTTAGAAGCCGTTTTCTTTTTTCCTTGGGCAATTTCTTTGAGTCACATTACTTCATGGGGATTTTGGACCATGATTGATTTTATTATTGAGCTTGCATTAGGATTTTTTTATGCCTGGAAAATTGGCGCTTTGGAATGGGAATAAAATTTTGAATATACAGTAAGCTAATGATTGGAATCTTATATATTAAAACATTAAAAAAACTTATTCCTTTAGAAAATTCTAAAATTTTTAAAGATGAATTAATATTGACCGTTCATCCAAAAGATTTATATGGTGTTATGAAATTTTTAAAATACAACATGTTATGCCAATTTAATTGCTTAACAGCTATATCGGGAACCGATTACCCTGAAAGAGAAAATCGGTTTGAGGTTTCATATGAGCTGTTAAGTATTCATCATAATCGAAGAATTCGTGTTAAAACTTTCGTTAATGAAGTAACGCCGTTATTGTCTATGATTCCTTTATATCCTGCTGCTAATTGGTGGGAACGTGAAATTTGGGATTTATTTGGTGTATTTTTCCAAAATCATCCTGATTTACGAAGAATACTTACTGATTATGGCTTCCAAGGTCATCCATTACGTAAAGATTTTCCTTTAAGTGGTTACGTTGAAGTTAGTTATGATGAAAAATTAAAACGTGTTATTTCTCAGCCTTTAGAATTAACACAAGAGTTTCGATTCTTTGATTTTAGAAGCCCCTGGTCAGATTCTTTTGCTCATAAAAATTAAAACCTTTATATTATTTACAAAAAAATAAAATTAAAATATTATGGATAATTTACTTTTTAAAAAAATTAAACCTACGACTCCATCTCAACGAACTTTTAAAGTTTTAAAAAGGCCTAAAATTTGGACAAAAAAATCATTGAAAAGTAAAACTTCATTTCTGATTAGGAAATTTGGTCGTAATCATAAGGGTCAAATTACGATATTTCAAAAAGGTGGAGGACATAAAAAGATTTATAGAACAATAGATTTTCGAAGGCTTACGACGACTGGCATTGTAGAAGCTGTAGAATATGATCCTTTTAGAACCGCTTATTTGGCGCGCGTGTTTGATCCTGTTAAACGCACACACGCCTACATTTTATGTCCTAAAAATTTATGTGTTGGCGCGTTAATACGTTCGGGTGAAGAAGCTGAAATTAAATTGGGACATGCAATGCCTCTTCATCGAATACCCGTAGGTAGTTTAATGCACAATTTGTCTACTTCAAAAGGAAAACGTGGTCAATATTGTAAAGCGGCCGGTGCGTATGCGCAGCTTATACAGAAAACAAAAAAATATGCTCGTGTTCGTCTTTCTTCTGGAGAACAAAGGTTGATACATTTAGATTGTTATGCTACTTTGGGTGTTGTATCCAATGAAAATCATAATTTGAGTACTGTAGGAAAAGCGGGTCGAAATCGGTGGCGTAATAAACGGCCTAATGTTAGAGGTGTTGCAATGAATCCTATCGATCACCCACACGGCGGCGGTGAAGGCAAAACTTCAGGCGGGCGCCCTTCGGTAACACCTTGGGGAAAACCTACTAAAGGATCAAAAACAAGTAGATCTCGTAATCCTCTTATATTGGTTAGCAGAAAAAAAAATTAAATTTTAATGAATAATTCGAAAACTTTACCTTTAAACTTAAAAAAGATTCGAACTCTAAATGCAAATTTATCTTTAAAAACATGGTCTAGATCATCAATTATAACAGATGAATTTTTTGGTATGCGACTTAAAGTCCACAATGGAAAAGATTTTATACCTTTATTGGTAATACCTGAAATGCTCGGGTACAAAATAGGAGAATTTGTAGGAACAAGAGCTCGTTATCAATTTAAAAAGAAAAAAAAGAAAAAAACCAAAAAATAAAGAATGGGTCAAAAGATTAATCCTACTATTTTTCGTCAATTAATAACCAAGCCTGAATTATCTCTATGGATTTCTCCTAAAAATAATATTGCGTCTCTTCAACATCAAGATTTGGAACTTCGCAAGTTTTTAGAAGTTTTGTTACGATCTAGGGGTATTTTATTAAGAAATTTGAAAATGCAAAGGTTCGGTAAAAAAATTTTGCTTGAATTAGATTTGTACTTCAGTTATCTCCTTGCTAAACAAGCTAAATTTTTGTGGGCTAAAAACTTATTTCGAACTGTTAAAGAAGAATATATAGATCTGAGAAAAATGAGAGATTTAAAAACCTTCATTGAAGAACTTGAAGAACCTTCTAACGAAAACGATGTACTTAAACCTTTAAAAAGGTCAAGACACACTCTGTCGCAGAAAAAACGTAAAAAAAGTTTCTTGTATAAAAAAAATTTCATTTTTAATTCGTCTGTCCTAACTTATAAATATAGATTCTGCTTTTTTTTATTAGCGAAAAAAGAAAAAAATTTACGTGCTTGTAAAAAAAAATTGTTATCTATTTTAGGAACTGAGAAAAATTCTATTAGATCTGGCCTTTTAAGATTAAAATTCGAGAAACTAAAAAAACTTTTTGTTATAAACAAGTTTAATTATGAATTTCAAAACTATAATATTAAAAATTCTTTATTGCCCTTAAATGTAAAAAAAGATAAAAAATCTCTCTTAAAATTGAATCAAAATTTGTGTGAATCTTTACATCATTTTACGGGTTATGAAGATATACACATAAAAATTTATAGCAAACAATTAGATTTTCTTCCGTCATTTAAATTGTATCAATCTTTTATTCAAAGAAAATTGTTTTTTTTTCAAAAAAACAAACAGTTAAAGAAATACTTTTGTGAGTCTTTAGAAATTATTTATTTTGTATTAGGAACTTTTGGTTACGGCAATGCTTATTTGTTAGGAAAATTAATTTCTCATATGATAGAAAATAACCGTAAACATACTCAAAGCGTAAGATTTTTAAAAAAAGCTTTACAGGTTTTTTTCAAGTATATGCCGCCTTACTTTTTTTGTGTTGATGGTGTAAAAATACTTATTAAAGGTCGATTTAATAAACGTAGAAGAACTAAAACCATTGTTTTAATTAAAGGTCAAATATCACTTCAAACTATAAAAACACAAATAGATTATTATCAAACTCAAGCAATAACCTTGTATGGAGCTTTTGGTATAAAAATTTGGTTATCAAAAAAACAAGTTTATTAAGTATCTTTAACTTTTTAATTCCTTAGTCTTTATATTTAAAAGAGAAAGTAACTCAGTGGTTAGAGTGTTGACCTGTCACGTCAAAAGCCGCGGGTTCGAATCCCGTTTTTCTCGTTTTATCGATGTAGAAGTCTGTGTATGCACTGGCAGCCTAATGAAGAAAAAGTTAACTTTGATAAATGTGGCCTTAAAAGTAGGTTTGCAACAGTTTTCAGTTAATAATAAAATAGTAATAACTGTATAACTGTTAGCGTGTATAGATTAATGGTAAATTATCTGCCTTCCAAGCAGAGGATATGAGTTCGATTCTCATTACTCGCATTAGTAAATTTTTTAAATATGTTTACGTGTTTTATAATAAAATGTCGTTAAATTTAAACATTCTTAGCTCATTTGGATAGAGCAGTAGCCTTCTAAGCTAATGGTAACAGGTTCAATTCCTGTAGAATGTGTAAAATTTACATAATTCTAATTATTAAAAAGTGTAAAACATTGAAGGGCTACCTTGATTTCAAGATTTATGTGGACGTGTAGTATCACGAAATGAAAAAAGGAATTTTTTTTGACTTTTTTCTATCCAGAAAGAAAACTTGTTCGTAGGAACTATTTTCATCCTAAAGGGTGAAAATAAAATAAGATGAACTGAAACATCTAAGTAATCTTTTAAAAAATCAACCGAGATATTGTTAGTAATGGCGAGTGAACGCAATTTAGATTTGTTTAAAAATAATTAATTATTGAATTATTCAAAGAAGGTGAAATTCCTGTAAATCAATTTTTTATTTTTAACTAAGTAAAACAAAACCAGCTTATTTTGTTTGAAGAATGGGGTCCCACCCTCAAAATCTAAACCTTGTCTTGGAAATCGATAGTAAACAAGTACCGTGAGGGAAAGGTGAAAAAGAACTTTTGAGAGTGAAAAGTTTAAAATTCAATGTTTAATAGCAGTCGGAGCTTTATTAGTGACGGCGTACCTTTTGCATAATGGGTCAGTGAGTTTTTTTTACAAGCAAGCTTAAGTTGAAAAATGAAGGCGATTAAAAATATATTAAAAGTTTGTGAGAAAAAACCCGAAACTAAGTGATCTAACTATGAACAGGTTGAAAATTTAATGGAAACATTAATTGGAGGACCGAACTCGTGTATGTTGAAAAATACTGGGATGATTTGTGGTTAGGGGTGAAAGGCTAATCAAACTTAGAGATAGCTGGTTTTCCGCGAAATCTATTTAAGTAGAGTGTTCAAAAAAGAAAAATTGGGGTAGAGCACTCCATAAGCTAGGGGGGTTTTCGGATCTTACCGAACTTAAGGAAACTCCGAATACATTTTTGTCTTCTTGAACAACCGGACTGTGGGCGCTAAGGTTCATAGTCGAGAGGGAAACAGCCCAGATTGTTCGATAAGGTCCTTAATAAAATTTTATTTGAGAAGAAGTGTGAAGGTTCAGACATTCCCGTAGTAGGCTTGGAAGCAGCCAGCTAGTTAAAAAAGCGTAACAGCTTACGGGTTTAACTTTTATGCGCTTAAAATGTAAGGGATTTAAAATTTTAACCGAATCGACAAACTTGTTAAAAGTGGTAGCGGAACGTCTTGGAGTTTAATGAAGTTAATTTGTTAAAATTAATAGAGAAACCAAGAGTGAGAATACTGACATTAGTAGCGATAAACAATGATAAACATTGTCGCCGTAAGTCCAAGGTTTCCGACGTAAAATTAGATTTCGTCGAGAAAAGACGGTCCCTAAAATAAAGGTGTAAACCTGACTTGATGGGTATTAACTAAGATTCTGAATAAAGTGACGAAAAAAGAGGTTAATACGAAAAAATTGATTTTTTCGTGTTTATTATTTTTTCCAGGAAATAGCTGAAAAAAAAAACCGTACTGAAAACCGACACAGGTGGACGAGTAGAGTATACTAAGGCGTTTGAAATAATTATGGTAAAGGAACTCGGCAAAATGACTCTGTAACTTCGGGAGAAGGAGTGATTAAAAAAAAGAAATTTTTTTTGATTGGCACAGAATTGGGGGTAGCGACTGTTTAGTAAAAACACAGGTCTCTGCTAATTCGTAAGAAGATGTATAGGGACTGACACCTGCCCGGTGCTGTAAGATTAAAGGGAGAGGTTTTGGCCTTTAACTTAAGTCCCAGTAAACGGCGGCTGTAACTCTGACGGTCCAAAGGTAGCGAAATTCCTTGTCGGGTAAGTTCCGACCTGCATGAATGGTGTAACGACTTCCCCGCTGTCTCTACCATAAATTCAGTGAAATTGAAATATCTGTGCAGATGCAGATTACCTACAGCTAGACGGAAAGACCCTATGCACCTTTACTATTTTTATACACTGTTCAAAAAAAATTTTTGTCTAGTCTAGGTGGGAGCTTTGGTAATCATGGAAAACCACTCGTAAATTTTTTTTGAACTCATTCTTGATGAAAACAATGTATATTAGGTAGTTTGACTGGGGCGGTGACCTCCTAAAAAGTAACGGAGGTATTTACAAGGTAGGCTCATTAGGTTGATCCCTAAGAAGAGTGTAATGGCATAAGCCTGCTTGACTGCAAGATTTACAAATCAAGCAGAAACGAAAGTTGAACATAGTGATCCGGTGGTTCTGTGTGGAAAGACCATCGCTCAATGGATAAAAGGTACGCTAGGGATAACAGGCTGATGACTCTTAAGAGTCCCTATCGACGGAGTCGTTTGGCACCTCGATGTCGGCTCATCACATCCTGGAGCTGAAGGTGGTTCCAAGGGTTCGGCTGTTCGCCGAGGAAGGTGGTACGTGAGCTGGGTTTAGAACGTCGTGAGACAGTTCGGTCCCTATCTACTGTAGGCGTCAGAAAACTGAGAAACTTAGACCTTAGTACGAGAGGACCAGGAAAAGTAAATCCATGGTATACCGGTTGTTTTATCAAAGGCATGGCCGGAAAGCTACATTTATACTAGATAATTGCTGAAAGCATATAAGTAAGAATCTATTTTCAAGATTAGTTTTCTATAAGAATCGTGAAAGATTATCACGTTGATAGGCCTTTGGTGGACAAACTGTAAAGTTTGAAGCTAAAAGGTACTAATTTTCTAAAAAAAAAAAATTCTATCTAATTTTTCGAAGAAGTGACTGAGTGGTTAAAAGT
>Ga0209925_1000099_pt1 | contig 42275 bp, 56 predicted proteins | sample SalPonR2_A_D1_MG_FD_185702 | JGI IMG/M metagenome (GOLD analysis project Ga0209925, IMG submission 185702) | Salt pond soil microbial communities from South San Francisco under conditions of wetland restoration - Salt Pond MetaG R2_A_D1_MG... ... | reverse complement strand
ACGTCATCCAGTTACTCCCTGGGGACAAAAGACTATGGGTAAAAAGACCAGGAAAACTAAGCAATCTGATAGATATATTATTAGGCCCCGCAAAACCAAGAAAAGATAAAGTTTAAAGGAGGGATAGTTTTATGGCTAGATCAGTTAAAAAAGGACCCTATGTTGAAGAAAAACTTATGGATAAAATAGAAGAGTTTAATGAAAGCGGCAAAAAAGAGGTTATAAAAACATGGTCTCGTAGCTCAACCATCTTTCCCAATATGGTTGGTCATACAATTGCTGTTCACGATGGAAGAAAACATGTACCAATATTTATAACTGAAGAAATGGTAGGACATAAATTAGGTGAGTTTGCGCCTACAAGAATATTTAGAGGACATAGTAGACACACTGAACGTTCTACTACACTTAAATAAACACTAAAGGGGGGTTTATATTATGGAAGCTAAAGCTGTGGCCAAATATGTGAGAGTTTCCCCGCGTAAAACAAGGAGAGTAATTGATTTAATAAGAGGGAAAGATATTGGACAGGCATTGGGTATATTGAGAAACACACCTAATAAGCCTTCAAAAATAGTAGAAAAGGTACTAAACTCAGCAATTGCAAATGCAGAGAATAATCATGACATGCTTGTCGATGATTTATATGTAGAAAAATGTTTTGTTGATGAAGGACCAACTATGAAAAGATTCCGTCCAAGAGCAATGGGGCAGGCTAGTCCAATTAATAAAAGGACAAGCCATGTTACTGTTATTCTTGAAGATAAGAAGGAGGGTTAAATTTGGGTCAAAAAGTAAATCCACATGGTCTTCGTGTAGGTATAATTAAAGATTGGGATGCTAAATGGTATGCTGATAAAGATAATTATTCTGAATTACTACACGAAGATATAGAAATAAGAAAGCATATAAAAAACAAGATGTATGAAGCTGGCATTTCAAGAGTTGTTATCGAAAGGGCTGCTAATAAATTAAAAATAGATGTTCATACTGCAAGGCCTGGAATGGTTATCGGTAGAGGCGGTTCTGAAGTAGACGCCTTGCGCAAAGACATAGAGAGCAAAACAGGAAAATCTGTTCAGATAAATGTTGTTGAAGTAGACAAACCAGAGCTCAATGCTCAGTTAGTTGCTGAAAATATTGCTCAACAGTTATTACGAAGAGTTTCTTTTAGAAGAGCAATGAAAAAGGCAATGGATAGAGCAATGCAGATGGGAGCAGAGGGTTTTAAAATAATGAGCAGCGGCAGATTGGGTGGAGCAGAGATGGCTAGAACAGAAGGCTATCAAGAAGGTAGTGTGCCCCTGCATACCCTTAGAGCCGATATAGATTATGGTTTTGCAGAATCAAATACGACATATGGTAAAATAGGTATTAAAGTTTGGATTAATAAAGGTGAAATATTACCTGAAGTAGATGAAGAATAATAGAATTGTTTGGAAGGAGGTTTCTAAATGTTAGTACCTAAAAGGGTTAAACATCGAAAACAACAAAGAGGCAGATTGAAGGGAAGAGCCGTAAGAGGTACCGAGATATCTTTTGGTGAATATGGACTGCGGGCTCTTGAACCTCACTGGATCAACAATCACCAGATTGAAGCTGCCCGTGTTGCTTTGACTAGATATATAAAAAGAGGCGGGAAAGTCTGGGTAAAGTTATTTCCCGATAAACCTGTTACCGCAAAGCCTGCAGAAACAAGAATGGGTAGTGGTAAAGGTGCTCCTGAAAAATGGGTTGCAGTTGTAAAGCCCGGTAGGATTATGTTTGAATTGGCCGGTGTATCTGAAGATGTTGCAAAGGAAGCGATGAGACTTGCTTCTCATAAACTGCCAATTAAGACTAAATTTGTGAAACGTGATGAAACGGATGGTGAGTCCAATGAGAGCTGACGAATTAAGAAACTTAAATGATGCAGAATTAGACCAGAAGATGAGAGAATTCAAGGAAGAACTTTTTAATCTGAGATTCCAACATGCGACTGCTCAATTAGATAATCCTACTAGAATTCGTGAAGTTAGAAGAATTATAGCTCGCATTAAAACTATTAAACGCGAACAGGAACTTGGGATTAATCAAGTTTAGTTTGATAAGAAAGGAGATTGATTATGGCAGATATTAATACAAATAAAAAAATACGTACTGGTATTGTGACCAGTGATAAAATGAATAAAACTGTCACAGTTGCTGTTGAACGCAAAACTCAGCACCCCTTATATAAAAGAGTTGTAAAAAAGACAAAAAATTATAAAGCACATGACGAAGAAAATAAATGTAACGAGGGTGATAAAGTACGTATTGTAGAAACTCGTCCCTTAAGTAAGACTAAAAGATGGAGAGTATTTGAAATTATAGATAAAGCTGAATAATGTTCATTTCAAGATTTAGATAGGAGGGTTCTTAATGATACAGTCTGAGAGCAGACTAAAAGTTGCCGATAATTCAGGAGCTCGTGAACTTTTATGTATAAAAGTACTAGGTGGATCAAGAAAAAAATATGCCGGTATCGGTGATAAGGTTATAGCGAGTGTCAAAGAGGCTATACCTGATGGAATGGTTAAAAAAGGCGAAGTTGTAACAGCCTTGATTGTTAGAACAAAAAAAGAAATGAAAAGAAAAGATGGTTCATATATCAAATTTGATGAAAACGCAGCCGTTATTATAGATAATAATGAAGATCCTACAGGTACCCGCATTTTTGGACCTGTAACAAGAGAATTGAGAGATAAAAATTATATGAAAATTATCTCCTTGGCACCTGAGGTATTATAAAAGGGGGGATTTTAATGAGAATTAAAAAAGACGATACTGTTGAAGTTATATATGGCAAGGATAAAGGTAAAAGAGGTAAGGTTTTAAGTGTTGACAGAGACAATGATCGGGTTATTGTTGAAGGAATAAATATTGTAAGTAGACATATGCGCCCTACTCAGGATATGCCTGAAGGTGGAATTCTTGAAAACGAAGGCCCTATCCATATTTCTAATGTTATGCTTGTCTGTCCTCGCTGTGATGAAAGGTCTCGCTTTGGCGTGGATGTTTTAGATAATGGCAAGAAGGTTAGGGTATGTAAGAGTTGTCAGGAAGTCATAGACAAATAGATTTAACGCAAAGGAGGTTTTTGGATGTCTGTTTTAGCCGATAAATATCGAGAAGAATATCTACCTCAATTAGTCGAAAAATTTGATTATAGTAATGTTATGGAAGCACCTATGCTAAAAAAAGTTGTTGTTAATGTGGGGATTGGTGAAGCAAAAGAAGACCCCAAATTATTAGATCAGGTAGTTGAAAATATAGCTAATATAACAGGGCAGCAGCCCACTATAACAAGATCAAAAAGAGCAATAGCAAATTTTAAAATTCGAGAGGGAATGCCAATCGGCGTAAAAGTAACCCTGCGCGGAGAATATATGTATGAATTTATATATAAGTTGATCAATATTACTTATCCACGTGTTAGGGATTTTAGAGGTATTTCTCCCGATGCTTTTGACGGTAGAGGCAATTATAGTCTTGGACTGGATGAGCACATAGTTTTCCCGGAAATTAAAATTGATGATGTAGACAAAGTTCATGGTGTTCAAGTAACGATCGTTACTTCAGCGGAAACCGATGAAGAAGCATACGAGTTATTGAGTTTGATGGGTATGCCATTTAAAAAATAGTCCTTAAAAAGGAGGGATTAATTTTATGGCTCGTAAAGCATTAATAGAGAAAGCTAACAAGGAGCCTAAATATTCTACACGCAAGGTAAATAGATGTAGTAGATGTGGTAGATCAAGAGGTTACATGAGAAAATTTGATCTCTGTAGGATTTGTTTCAGAGAATTAGCGCATAAAGGTCAAATACCTGGAGTAAAAAAAGCAAGTTGGTAAAATTAGGAAGGAGGATGGTTTAATGAATATTACTGATCCGATTGCAGATATGTTAACTCGTGTCCGTAACTCCAATAATGTGAATAAAGATGTTGTTGATATACCTGCTTCTAATTTAAAGATAAATATTGCTAAGACTTTAAAGGATGAAGGTTTTATAAGAGAATATAAAATTATAGATAATTATCCTCAGAATAAAGTAAGGATTTATTTGAAGTATGGTAAAGAAGATGAAAAAGTTATAACTGGAATCAAAAGAATTAGCAAACCCGGATTAAGAGTTTATGTTAATAAAAATGAAATTCCAAGAGTACTCGGTGGATTAGGTATAGCAGTTATTTCTACTTCCCGAGGAATCTTAACAGATAAACAAGCTAGAGAAGAAGGTGTTGGTGGAGAAGTTCTCTGCTATGTATGGTAAGAAATTGTTATATTTTAAGAAAAATAGCTGGAGGTGAATTGTATGTCACGTATAGGTAAACAACCTGTTAACATTCCAGAAAAAGTCAATGTAAATGTGGAACAAAATAAAGTAACTGTTCAGGGCCCTAAAGGTGAAATAACCAAAGAATTTAACCCATCTTTTAATGTCAGCATTAAAGATGATGCTGTTGTAGTAGAAAGGCCATCAGATTCAAAAGATGATCGTTCACAGCATGGTTTAATTCGTAGCTTGATAGAAGGAATGGTTGAAGGTGTAACAGAGGGTTTTTCTAAGAAATTAAAACTAGTAGGTGTGGGTTATAGCGCAAAGGTGCAGTCTAAGGACCTAATATTAGAGGTTGGTTATTCTCACCCTATAAAAATAGAAGCACCTGAAGGTATAGACTTTAATGTAGAAAAAGATATTATTACTGTATCAGGTTATGATAAACAGTTAGTCGGTGATGTTGCAGCTAATATAAGAGAAACTAGAAAACCTGAACCCTATAAAGGTAAAGGGGTTAGATATGTAGGCGAACACATTAGAAGAAAAGTTGGTAAAACCGGTTAATTGAAGGGAGTGATAATTATGGATAAGAAAACTGCCAGAAAAAGAAGGCACTTCAGGGTTAGAAATAGAATGACAGGTACTCCTGATAAACCAAGGATGGTTGTAAACAGGAGTTTAAAACATATGTATGTTCAAATTATAGATGATTTGAATGGTCATACTCTTGTTGCCGCCTCTACAGTTGATAATGATCTTAGAGATCAATTAGAGAAAAGCGGTAATATAGACGCTGCTAAAAAAGTTGGAGAATTAGCTGCTGAAAGGGCTTTAGAAAAGGACATTCAAAAAGTCGTATTTGATAGAGCCGGTTATAAATATCACGGACGTGTTCAAGCACTGGCTGACGCAGCAAGAGAAAAAGGCTTAGAATTTTAATGAAGGAGGCGAATCCATGAGTAAAATTGATCCAGATAAATTGGATTTAGATGAAAGAGTAGTCAATATAAATCGTGTATCTAAAGTTGTAAAAGGTGGTCGTAACTTTAGCTTTAGTGCCCTGGTGGTAGTCGGAGATTCCAACGGATATGTAGGGGCAGGTATTGGAAAGGCTAATGAAGTTCCATCAGCCATAGGTAAAGGTGTAGATGAAGCCAAGAAGCATTTAATTAAAGTTCCACTTGTTGAAACATCTATTCCTCATGAAATAACAGGAGTATTTGGTGCAGGCAGGGTTTTACTAAAACCAGCTGTAGAAGGTACAGGCGTTATAGCCGGAGGACCGGTTCGTGCGGTAGTTGAATTAGCCGGAATAAACGATATTTTAACTAAATCACTTGGTTCATCTAATCCTATTAATATGGTAAATGCTACGATAACTGGTTTGAAAAACTTAAAATCTGCTGAAGATGTAGCGAGATTAAGAGGTAAAACAGTAGAAGAAATTCTTGGTTAATTAAGGAGGTGCAGTACATTATGAACTTACATGACTTAAAACCTGCTGAGGGTTCTAAAAAAAGAAAAAAAAGAGTCGGACGCGGTACTGGTTCAGGTAGAGGTTATACATCTGGACGAGGGGCAAATGGCCAGAATTCAAGATCTGGTTCAAAAACCAGTCTAACTTTTGAAGGTGGGCAAACACCTTTATTTAGACAATTACCTAAAAGAGGTTTTAATAACATTTTCAAAAAACAATACAGTATTGTAAATGTATTTCAATTAAATAAATTTGATAAAGGTACTGAGATTACACCAGAAAGGCTTCTTGAAGCCGGGTTAATAGATAAAATTGCTAAAAATGGTGTTAAGGTTTTGGCTAAGGGTGATTTGAGTAAACAGTTAGTTGTTAAAGTCCATGCCTTTAGTTCATCTGCAGTCGAGAAGATAGAAAAAGCTGGCGGAAAGGCTGAGGTGATATAAGTTGTTACAGACTTTTAAAAATATATTCAAAGTCAAAGAATTAAGAAAAAAAGTATTATTTGTATTAGCAATGATGGTTGTATATAGACTGGGTGCTCATATTCCAGTTCCAGGCATTGATATCAGCATTTTACAGGAACGACTTTTTGCGGGTGGAATTGGAGGAGTTTTCGATTTTCTTGACCTATTCGCTGGTGGAGCATTGAGGAATTTCACCATTTTCGCGATGAGTATTACCCCCTATATTACAGCTTCAATTATTCTTAACTTATTAACAGTTGTTATACCCAAACTGGAAGAACTATCCAAACAGGGTGCAGAAGGTAGAAAGAAGATAGCTCAGTATACTAGATATGGGACAATCGTACTTGCTGTTATCCAGGCAATTGGAATCACAACTTATATTAATCGGTTTGGAGCTATTCCTAATCCAACTTTATTTGATTTAACTGTGATTATAGTTAGTTTGACAGCAGGAACCGCTTTTTTAATGTGGTTAGGTGAACAAATTAATGAAAAGGGTATTGGTAATGGTATTTCTATAATAATTTTTACATCTATTATTTCCAGATTTCCCAGTGACTTTTATGGAACATATGAATTGTTTAGAGCAGGCAGTATTTCTATCTTGAATATATTATTCTTTATAGTTCTAGCAGTTCTGATTGTTGCGGGTATTATCTTTGTACAGGAAGGTGAAAGAAGAATTCCTGTTCAATATTCAAAGAGAATTGTAGGTAGAAAAGTTTATGGTGGCAGAAGCACTCATATTCCCATGAAGGTTAATCAAGCAGGAGTTATACCGGTTATATTTGCTTCATCTGTACTGCTTTTCCCGGGTGTAATAGCTCAGGTATTACCTTATGATTGGGCAAGTAATGTGGCATCAATGATTCAACCTGGCTCCACCTTATATTTAATCCTTTATGCATTAATGATCTTATTTTTCACATATTTTTACACAGCAATCACCTTTAATCCAGAAGAGGTAGCCGAAAACATGCAGAAAAATGGTGGGTTTATTCCGGGAATTAGACCCGGCAAAGCTACCATTAACTATCTAGACAAGATATTGGTAAGAGTTACTCTGGCTGGAGCAGTATTTTTAACCATTGTTGCTTTGCTGCCCTTTGCTATGGGCCCTCTAACAGGTGTAAATATCAGTTTTGGAGGTACTTCAGTCCTGATTATGACAGGTGTTGCGTTACAAACAATGCAGCAGATTGAATCACATCTATTAATGAGACATTATGAAGGTTTTATGAAGTAATATATAAGTGTAAGGGGGAAAAAGATGAATCTTATAATGCTTGGTTTGCCGGGGGCAGGTAAGGGTACACAGGCTGATAAAATAAGTTCAAAATATGAAATACCTCATATTTCTACTGGTAATATTTTTAGAAATGCAATAAAAAATGAAACCAGCCTCGGTAAAAAAGCCAAAAAGATAATTGATTCCGGAAGTCTGGTCCCGGATGAGATTACGAATAACATTGTTCAGGAAAGATTACAAGAAGATGATTGTAAGCAAGGATTTATACTAGATGGATTCCCCAGAACTATCAACCAGGCAGAAGCATTAGAACATTTTATGGATAATATGGATAAAAAATTAGAATTAGCCATATATATTAATGTAGCGCGAGACGAGTTGATTAAGAGATTGACCATGAGACGAACATGTAAAAATTGTGGTGCTGTTTACCACCTTGAACACAATCCACCTGAAAAAAAAGGTATTTGTGATAAATGTGGAGGCAAGTTAATACAGAGGTCAGATGATAAAAAAGAAGTCGTATTACAGAGATTAAAAGTCAACGGAGAAAAATTAAAGAGATTGATTGACTTTTATGATAAAAGAGATAAATTAGCTAAAATTAATAGCAATGCAGGTATTGACGAGGTATTTAAAGAGATTGACCGGATTTTGAAGGAGAAAATTTTATGATAATCTTAAAATCAAAACGTGAGATCCAAATAATGAGAGATGCCAATAAAATAGTTGCACAAACTCATGAGTACCTTAAAGAGCTAATTAAGCCCGGTATTTCTACAAAAGAAATAGATGAAAAGGGCGAGCAATTTATTAGAAAACAAGGTGCAAAGCCATCCTTTAAAGGGTACATGGGTTATCCAGCTGCAATATGTATATCTATAAATGATGAGGTTGTACATGGCATTCCCCGCTCTGATAGATACTTAAAAGAAGGAGATATAGTCAGCCTCGATATTGGAACATATTATGAGGGATTTAATGGTGATGCTGCACGTACATTTGCTGTAGGAGAAATATCAGATGAAGCGAAAAAATTAATGGCTGTAACTGAAAAATCTTTAGAACAAGCTATAAACAAGGCCTTATGTAATAATCGTTTATCTGATATATCCAATGCAGTACAAACTTATGTGGAAGAAAATAATTTCTCTGTGGTAAGAGAATATGTTGGTCATGGTGTTGGTCGAGACTTACATGAAGCACCGCAAATTCCTAACTTCGGTAAACCCGACCGGGGGCCAATTCTAAAAGAGGGCATGACCTTAGCAATTGAACCGATGGTAAACACTGGAAACTTTAAGGTTAAGACTTTAGATGATGATTGGACGGTAGTAACACTAGATGGAAGCCTATCTGCTCATTTTGAACATTCTATAGCTATAACGAAAAATGGACCAAAAATACTGAGCAGTTTGTAATCACTATAGTTTGTGTATAATGTATGGTTTATGGTATAATATAATTTAGGCTATATAAGTAAGAAAAACGAGGAGGCTATCAAATACATGGCTAAGGAAGAACCTATTGAAGTTCAAGGTACGGTTATTGAGCCATTGCCGAATGCCAAATTCAGAGTAGAGCTGGAAAACGGGCATAAGGTGTTGGCCCATGTTTCAGGCAAAATGAGGATGAATTATATAAGGATTTTGCCTGGAGATAAGGTTACTATTGAACTTTCACCATATGATTTAAGTCGTGGAAGGATTACTTACCGTCATAAAGCAAAATAATTTGCTTAAGGAGGGATGAAAGGTGAAAGTAAGAGCGTCAGTTAAACCAATTTGTGATAAATGTAAAGTAATAAAACGTAATGGTAAGGTTATGGTGATTTGTGAAAATCCCAAGCATAAACAGCGTCAAGGATAAAATATTATTGTTGGAGGTGTAAAATATTGGCACGTATTGAAGGTGTTGATTTACCAAGAAATAAGAGGGTGGAAATTGGCCTAACATATATATATGGGATTGGTCGTTCTTCATCTCAAGATATTTTAGAAAATGCAAGTGTAGATTTTGATACAAGGGTAAAAGATCTAACTGAAGCAGAAATCAGTAAGATCAGAAAAGAAATTGACAAATACCCTGTAGAAGGAGAATTACGTCGAGAAGTAAGGGCAAATATAAAGAGATTGAAAGATATTGGAAGCTATCGTGGTTTGAGACACCGCAGAGGTCTTCCCGTGAGGGGTCAAAGAACAAGAACAAATGCTAGAACTCGTAAAGGCCCTAAAAAAACAGTTGGAGCTAAACGCAGTAAAGCCCCTGCTGTCAAAAAATAAATAAGTGATTAGGAGGTATATTGATGGCTAAGACCAAGAAAAAAAGAGGTCGTGCTAAGAAGAAAAAAATAAACGTTGATAGTGGAATCGTCCACATTAAATCAACATTTAATAATACTATAATTACAGTAACTGATAAAGAAGGCAATGTAATCCTTTGGCATAGTGCCGGGAAAGCCGGTTATGAAGGCTCAAGAAAAAGCACACCCTTTGCAGCTCAAATTGCAGCAGAGGAAGCTGCCCAGGAAGCCAAAGATTTAGGATTAAATTCTGTTGAAATATATGTAAAAGGGCCCGGATCTGGACGTGAATCAGCCATTAGATCGATCCAGGCTACAGGTATAGATGTTAGTTTAATTAAAGATATAACCCCTATTCCTCATAATGGATGTCGTCCTCCCAAGAGGAGAAGGGTATAATAATAAGTTTTATTTTGAAGTAGAACATGGAGGTGTAAAAAATTGTCAAGATATACAGGTTCAGTATGTAAATTATGTCGAACTGAAGGTGAAAAACTATATCTTAAAGGTGCACGTTGCTATAGTGACAAGTGTGCATTTGAAAGAAAGCCGAATACGCCTGGCCAACAGGGACAGGGTAGACGAAGAAGAAAGGTCTCTGAATATGGATTACAGCTCAGAGAAAAACAAAAAGTAAGAAGAATTTATGGATTACAGGAGAATAAATTTCATAAATATTTTAAAGAAGCAGAAAGAGATAATGGAATTACTGGGGAAGTATTTTTACAACTACTGGAAAGAAGACTTGATAATGTAGTTTATAGAATGAGTTTAGCCCGCTCTAGAAATGAAGCAAGGCAGCTTGTTTTACACGGTCATTTTGAAGTCAATGGGAGAAGGGTAAATATTCCTTCTTATATAATACAGGAGAATGATCAGATAAATGTTAAAGAAGCCAGTTTAAAGAAAGATATATTCCAGGAAATAATTGAAATCAATTCTAATCTAACTCCACCTGAATGGGTGACTGTAGATTTAGAAAATGGAGCAGGATCCGTAGTATCAATGCCTACAAGAGAGGATATTCAATATCCAGTTGAGGAACATTTAATCGTTGAGTTTTATTCAAGGTAATTTGCTCAGTCCTCAGATTTTTATAGACAAGATATAAGGAGGTTTTAAAGTTAATGATAGAGATAGAAAAACCTCAAATAGAGAGGCTTAAAAGTTCAGACAGATATGGAGAATTCGAAATCTCTCCTCTTGAGAGAGGTTATGGCATAACTCTTGGAAATTCTCTACGCAGGATACTGCTTTCTTCTTTACCTGGGGCTGCTATTACTTCTATTAAGATAGAGGGTGTACAGCATGAGTTTTCCTCAATAGAAGGTGTCAAAGAAGATGTTACCGGAATTGTTTTAAATTTAAAGGAAGTTGTCTTAAGATATAAAGGTGAAGAAAAACAGACAATGAATTTAAATGTGGATAGTAAAGGAGAAGTAACAGCTGGTGATTTCAGAACCTCAGGTGAAGTTGAAATTATCAATCCTGATCATCATATAGCTACCCTGGCTGAAGACGGCAAAATAATGATGGAAGTAACCGTTGAGGGTGGGCGAGGATATGTAGTTGCAGAAGAGAATAAAAAGAACTTCGATAAAATTATTGGATTAATTCCTATGGACTCTTCTTTTAGTCCTATTGAAAGAGCTAATTTTAGAGTTGAAAACACAAGGGTAGGTCAGGTAACTGACTATGATCGACTCGTAATGGAAGTTGAAACTAACGGCAGTATCACACCTGATGATGCTATAAGCCTAGCGGCCAAGATCATGGTAGAACACCTTGAATTGTTCATTAATTTAACAGATGAGATAGAAGATGTTGAAATAATGGTGGAACAGGAAGAAGAAGAACAAAATAAAGTATTGGATACAACCATTGAAGAATTAGAACTATCAGTACGCTCTTCAAACTGTCTTAAAAGAGCTGGCATAAATGATGTGGGTGAACTGGTAGAAAAAAATGAAGATGATTTGATGAATGTAAGAAATCTCGGTAAAAAATCTTTACAGGAGATAAAAGACAAATTAGATGAATTAGATCTTGATCTTAAAGAACCAGAGGTTTAAAGGAGGTAGATTTAAATTGGCGAAGCGAAGACTAGGTAAAAAAAGTTCTCATAGGAAAGCTATTTTTAAGAATCAGTTGATAAGCTTATATAAAAATGATCAGATAAAAACAACCCTGCCTAAAGCCAAAGAATTAAGTCCAATTGCTGAGAAGTTAATAACTACAGCGAAAAATAATGATGTAAACTCAAGAAGAAAAGCGATGAGTGTATTAACTGATAAAAAAGCTGTGGAAAGGCTTTTTGACGTAATAGCACCCCGCTATAATGAAAGACAGGGCGGTTATACGCAAATTATCAAGTTATATCCTAGACGTGGAGATTCTTCTGAAATGGCATTACTTAGGCTGGTTGAAGAAGAATAATTATCTTTAGACAATTTAGTAGGTGTAATTAATGAGTTTATTGGATGTCATAGGTGTTGAATTTAAATATCATGGTCAACCTGAACCAGCTTTAAAAAATATAAATTTTAAAGTAAAACAAGGCGATTTCATTTCTATAATAGGTGCAAATGGTTCCGGCAAATCTACTTTAGCCAAGCTTTTAAATGTGTTATTAAAGCCTAATAAAGGCGATATATTAGTTGAAGAAATCAATACAAAAGAAAAAGAAAAAATATGGGATATAAGAAAAAATGTTGGAATGGTCTTTCAAAATCCTGATAACCAAATTGTAGCCACAATGGTAGAAGATGATGTGGCTTTTGGACTCGAGAATATTGCAATACCCTCTGCTGAAATTAGAAAAAGAGTTGATCATGCCTTAAAACTAGTAAATTTAGATGGTTATGAAAGTCATGAAACCCATAAGTTATCGGGAGGGCAAAAACAAAGGCTGGCTATTGCTGGTATTATTGCAATGGAACCCAGCTGTATAGTTTTAGATGAACCCACTGCAATGCTGGATCCACAGGGAAGAAAAGAAGTAATAGACACAATTAAATTTTTAAACAAAGAAAAAGGCATTACTATCATTCTCATTACCCATTTTATGGAGGAAGCAACTGTAGCTGATCGGGTTTATGTTATGAATGAAGGAGAGATTAAATTACAGGGTTCACCTACTGAAATTTTTAGAGAGATAGACTATTTAAGAAGTATTAACCTAGATGTTCCCGTTGTAGTGGAAGTGGCCAATGGGCTTAAAAAAGAGGGTATTAACATTCCTGATATTCTTACAATTGATGGGTTGGTGGATGCTTTATGTTAATTGAGTTAAAAAATGTAACCCATATTTATAATCAAAAACAGGGCATAAAGGCTTTAGACAATATTAATTTAAAGATAGATGAACATGATTTTATAGGGATAGTGGGTCATACAGGATCTGGCAAGACGACTTTAGTACAGATGTTTAATAGTTTGATCAAACCTACTTCTGGAGAAATTTTTGTTGACGGCATTAAAACCACTAAAAAAAATGTTGATCTAAACCGTGTAAGACAAATAGTAGGGTTAGTATTTCAGTATCCAGAACATCAATTGTTTGAAGAAACCGTATATAAAGATGTGGCCTTTGGACCAAATAATTTAAAATTAAAAAAAGATGAAATAGATAAAAGGGTCAAAGTGGCCCTGGATTTAGCTGGTTTAGATTTTGAAGAATTTAAGGACAGATCTCCTTTTAATCTTTCAGGAGGTCAGCAGCGAAGGGTTGCTATTGCAGGTGTATTAGCAATGCGGCCTCGTGTATTAATTTTAGATGAACCCTCAGCTGGATTAGATCCTCAGGGTAGAGAAAAACTCAAAGCCCTATTAAAGAGGCTGCATAAGAATTATAATATTACTATCATATTGATTTCACATCGGATGGAGGAAATCACACAATTATCAAATAGAGTCATAGTGATGGATCATGGTAAAATAGTTTTAAATGGGTCTCCCAAAGAAGTATTCAGCTATAAAGAAAAACTTGAAAGTTTATCCTTGGAATTGCCTGAGATCACGGAGATACTTTTCAGATTAAGAGAAAGAGGTTGTGATATTAGAACCGATATCTTCACAGTAGAAGAGGCGGTTGAGGAAATTACTAAGTTAATGGGGAGCCAAAAAGATGCTAACTGATATCACAATTGGTCAATATGTACACGGGAATTCTATAGTACACATCTTAGACCCGCGTATAAAAATAATAATTACTATCATATTGATTACCAGCCTTTTTCTTATCGGTAATTTTTGGGGATTTGCGATTTTTTTAGTCTTTATTTTATTAATTATCAAATTATCACAGTTGCCTGTCAAAAAGGTATTAAAAGGTTTAAAACCTATCTTATTTTTAGTTTTATTAACTGTTATTTTACACATCTTTATGACCCGCGGCGGAGAGCTGTTATTTGAGTGGAAATTTATAAGGATTGAAAGCGAAGGTTTGTACACAGGTACATTTATGGCCAGCCGGATCTTACTATTGATTATGTTTACTTCTCTTTTAACCTTGACAACATCGCCACTTAAGCTGACAGATGGAATAGAATATATATTAAAACCATTAAAAAGGTTTGGAATTCCGGCTAGTGAAATTTCGATGATGATGACTATTGCTTTAAGGTTTATTCCTACTCTTATGGAAGAAGCAGAAAAGATCATGAAAGCTCAAAAAGCCAGAGGTGCTGATTTTGAAAGTGGTAATTTAATCCAGAGAGCTAAAAATCTGATTCCTCTTTTAGTACCTCTTTTTATAAGTGCTTTTAGACGAGCTGATGAACTTGCTTTAGCTATGGAGTCACGCTGTTATCAGGGTGGTAAAGAGAGGACCCGTCTACATGTAATGAAGATTAAAAGAAGAGATGTAACAGCTATGATTTTATCAATAGCTCTGGCAGTAACTGTAAGCTTTTTTTAGGAGTATTAATATGAATTTTTATAAAATTATTCTTGAATATGAAGGTACTAATTACAATGGCTGGCAGCGTCAAAAAAATACAGATAATACAATTCAGCAGATTATGGAAGATAAATTAAAATTGATCAATAAGAGCCCAGTAAATGCCATTTCAGCCGGACGTACTGATGCTGGTGTTCACGCAAGAGCACAGGTTGTTAACTTTAAATTAGATGTTGATATACCTATAAAAAGAGTACCGGCCGCATTAAATAGTGTTTTACCCAATAATATAATATGTAAAGGAGCACAAAAAGTTAATCCCGAGTTTCATTCCCGTTATGATGCTCTGGGTAAATTTTACCGATACAGATTAAGTAACAACAATTATGCTTCTGTTTTCACCCGCAATTATGTTTATAATATTAAAAGTTTTATTGATTTTCAAAAGATAAGAAAAGCAGCCCCGTTATTAGTTGGTACCCACGATTTTGCTTCCTTTCAAAATAGTGGGAGTGATGTATCAAAAACGGTAAGAACTATTAAAAAAATAGATATCATAGATACAGGAGAAGAATATCATTTTGATATCAAGGGCAGTGGGTTTTTATATAAAATGGTCCGGATTATGATGGGTACTTTCATAGAAATTGGCCAGGGTAAAATTAAACTGGATGAGCTTGAAAAGATTATAGATGGTCAAAAGCGTCACAGGGCTGGATTTACAGCTCCGGCCAAGGGTCTTACTTTAATGAAGGTATATTATTAGGTCCTTGACATGGTTGAAAAATTGTAATAGAATTAATTTGGATAATTTTATGAAAAAATGGTGGATAAATATTAATATAGATATTAAGGAGGGATAGAGATGACAACATATATGGCAAAACCTAATGAAGTTGAAAAAAAATGGTATGTCGTTGATGCTGAAGATAAAACCTTAGGCAGATTGGCTTCCAAAATTGCTACGGTATTAAGGGGGAAACACAAACCGGAGTATACGCCCCATGTGGACACCGGAGATTTTGTAATCGTCATTAATTCTGATAAGGTAAGATTAACTGGAAACAAATGGGATCAAAAAAATCATTATAAACATAGTCAATATCCAGGTGGATTAAAAACCATCACCTATAGAGATCTTAAAAAGAAGAATCCTAATGAAATTATTAGACATGCGGTTAAAGGTATGGTGCCCAGCAATAAATTGGGCAAAAAAATGATGAAGAAGCTTAAAATATATAATAGGCCTGATCATCCACATCAGGCTCAAAAACCGCAGGAATTAGAATTTTAAACCTAATTAAGAAAGGAGGAAGTTAGATGGCTGCAGAAGTTCAATATTGGGGAACCGGCAGAAGAAAGACAGCAGTTGCCAGAGTTAGGCTCATACCTGGTAATGGTAACATAATTATAAATGATAGAAACGTTCAGAGTTATTTCAATCGCAGATCTTTAATACAGGACCTGATGTCACCACTGGAATTAACAAATTCAACTGATAATTTAGATGTATTAGTTAATGTTAATGGAGGGGGCTTATCGGGTCAGGCTGGTGCTGTAAGACTGGGTATTGCCAGAGCGTTATTAGAAGTAGATGAGGATTACAGGAAATCACTTAAAAATGCAGGATATTTAACCAGAGACTCCCGAATGAAAGAAAGAAGAAAGTATGGTCATAAGAAAGCTCGTAAGTCTCCACAGTTTTCAAAGAGATAATCATAAAAATATAATAATATATACTACACAAAAGGGAGGGTTATCCTCTCTTTTTTTGTTGTTTGACAGGCATGCACTTAATCCATAGGGTGAAAGTCCTGAATTCCGAACACGATTTAAAAATTAGCTGAAGCCAAGGGTGTCGTGGGCGACCAAAAATCTGAAGGAAGTCTAAAGCAAAATTTCGGTCCGAGGTACTTAAATTGCATTTGAGGCTGACTATAACTGGATGTGTTTACTAAAAAAACAAAGTCCTTATCGTGATCGTGCGGAAATTATTACAGTAAATGTGGCGGATATATGAAATGAAAGATTTATTACTTAACCTGTAAGAGCTCATAGACACATTAAAATGTGGTTGAAATAAGATTTATAATGAGAAGTCAGTTCCTGTCATAGTACTGATACGTCATTAGAAATTTTGACTTTGGAAGGACAGGACGATAATTATTTATTTAGTGGTTAACTTCATAGAGCATGAAGAACACAGCCAAACTTTAATTAGGGCTTCTTAATTGAAAAGGGAATGGAATTTCCCAATAAATATTAAGAGCGTGGAGTGTAATATGGGAGTTAATACAATCGAAAGATTTATAGATAATTATTGAACCGCTGTATACGAGATCCGTATGTACAGAGGTGTGGGAGGTCGGTAGATGAACTAATCATCTACCTCCTACCCGATTTCTAATATTGTTAAAAAAGAGGATTATTATTTTATTTATTGAATTTTATATATAAATATATTAAAAAGGAGGGATTGCATTGAGTCTTTTAATGGCAGGTTTATCACCTCATCCACCGCTTGCTATACCGGATATTGGGCAAAGTAGTTTAAAAAAGGTATCTGATACAATTAAAAGCTTAAAAGAACTGGGGCATGAAATAGTGGAAAGTGATCCTGAACTGTTAATAACAATAAGTCCGCACGGGGCTGTGATGCGTGAAGCAATCTCTATAATAGATCAAGAAGTAACCAGGGGAGATTTTAGGGACTTTGGTTATAGTAATATCAGTTTTGCAATGGATGTTGACCTTCATTTTATAGATTTGTTAAAGAAAAACGCAGCAGGGGAAGGTCTTAATACAATTAGTTTACAGGATAGAAATGGGACCCACCTTGATCATGGAGTTTTAGTCCCCTTATATTATTTAAAACAAGCAGGTTTAAAAGATATTCCATTAGTTGCTATCAATATGACTTTTTGGGATTATTCAGAATTATATAAATTTGGCAAGATAGTAAATAAAACAATTGAAGAGTGTGATGTTAAAGCTGTAGCAATTGCCAGTGGGGATCTTTCTCATAAACTGAAGCCAGGTGCCCCGGCTGGATATGATGAAAATGCTGAGAAGTTTGATAAGACCCTAGTTAAGCATATAAAAAATAATGAGTTAGAGAAAATCAAGGACATGAATAAAGGCATGATCCATCGGGCAGGAGAATGTGGACACCGTCCTATGGTGATTTTGACCGGCATTTTATCAGAACATACAGTAGAAACTGATTTGAAATCATATGAAGGCCCCTTTGGAGTTGGTTATGCTGTAGCTAGTTTTAAAGTAATTACAGGAGGGAATACCTAATGGAAGATAAGTATGGTTATGTTGACTTAGCTTATGAAGCAATTCGTAATTTTATTGAGAACAAACAAAGGATTGAACCACCTTTAGACAAAGAAGCATTTAACAAGAGGGCTGGTGTATTTGTAACCATCAAAAAGGACGGCCAGTTAAGGGGTTGTATTGGTACTATAGAGCCGGCTGAGGATAATGTGGCTGAAGAAATTATTTCTAATGCGATCAGTGCTGCAACAAGAGATCCCAGATTTCGTCAACTTAAAAAAGGTGAGTTAGATAAGATTAATGTTTCTGTTGATATCTTGGGGCCGAAAGAAGAGATCGATGATCTTCAAGAATTAAATCCAGACAAATATGGTGTTATTGTTAAAAAACATTCACGAACCGGTTTGCTACTGCCCAATTTAGAGGGAATTGATTCAGTGAAAAAGCAGATCGATATCGCCTGTAAAAAGGCCGGAATATATCCAGAAGAAGAGTATAGTCTTGCAAGATTTAAGGTAGATCGCTATGAGCAAAAATAAGGAAGCTGAATTTTATGAAAAAAAAGAGAATAATAATATTAAGTGTAAACTCTGTCCTCATAACTGTTTAATTCAAGAAGGTGAAAGTGGAATATGTCGGGTAAGAAAAAATAAAGAAGGAACATTATATACAAAAAATTACGGTGAAATAAGTTCAATGGGAGTGGATCCGATTGAAAAAAAGCCGCTTTATCATTTTTATCCATCAAAAGGTATTCTGTCTATTGGAACTTATGGCTGTAATTTTAAATGTTTATTTTGCCAGAACTATACGATAAGCCAAAAAGATCCTCCCACAACATATCATTCTTCTGAAGAAATCATTAAACAGGCTAAAAAAAGTAATACCATGGGTATAGCCTACACTTATTCAGAACCAATGGTTTGGTATGAGTATGTTTATGAGACGGCCGTAAAGGCCCATGAAGAGGGTTTAAAGAATGTTTTAGTGAGTAATGGTTATTTAAATCCTAAGCCACTTGAAAAATTAACACCATATATTGATGCTGCTAATATAGATTTAAAGTCTTTTAATAATGAATTCTATAAAAAATTATGTGGGGGAACCAAAGAACCTGTTTTAGATACAATAAACTATTTATATGGTAAAACTCATCTGGAATTGACCACATTAATAATTACAGGGCATAATGATAAATTAAAAGAACTGGAAGAAATATTTAAATGGGTCAAAAATTTAAGTCCTGAAATACCGCTACATTTATCCAGATATTTTCCTAATTATAAGCTGGATGATCCTCCTACAGATCTTAAAAAAATGGAAGAAGCATACCAGCTGGCTAAAAAGTATTTAAATTATGTATATCTAGGTAATATGAGATCAGATAAAGGACAAAATACTTACTGTCCTAACTGTCATACAGAGGTAATCACAAGACAATATTTTAATACTGAAAACCATCTTCTCGATGGTAATTGTCCCGAATGTGGAAAAGAGATCTTAAAAAATTATTAGATAAAGTTCCATCCGTAGATATAAAGGGTGTAAATTAAATAAAAACCAGCTCCAAAAAAGGCTGGTGCTAATATAGATTTTTCTGTTCTTTCATAGATCAGGATTGAGATTAAAGCCAAACTAAAAAAAATGATAATTTTATTAGGTTGTAAGCGGTAAATCAAAAAAGAAAAAAAGATGGCAGATAAAATTTTAGATATTAATTTTGGTAGTTTGATTTTAAATATCTCGTATACAAAAAGATTAAGCATCAGCTGTTCACTTAGGGCGATAATAAAGAAAAGGGGAAAAAGCATTAAAAAAGGCAGAAGGCTTTGCACAAAAGATTGGGTATCATATATATTATAAACCGGGTGAAAAGACTGAGATATATTGTTTTCAGCCAGGGGAATATTTATAAAAGCAAGAACCAGACTTAAGAGTACTGTAATATAGATGATAAGGGGTATAATCTTTTTAAAAGATGACTTAAAGGAAATACCCAGCTCTTTAAAGGAAAGTCCATAGATGAATATAAAGTATAAAAAGAAGAGGCTTATAAAAATAAGTCGGGCAGCAAAGTTAAATAGAAAATCAAAAAAACCGCTTAAATCCGGGACCTCCATAAAGGCTGCAAAATGGAAAAAACGGTTAAAAAATAAAGCAAAGAACCAAATTGCATATATAATTATAATATCCTTATAATTAATCTTGTGTATCCATGCGAATTTATCAGACATATTGTAATCACCTCTTAATTATTTTCTTTATAAATTATCAAAATCCTTCTTTATAATTCTCACGATAGCATATATAATGTATTATAATGAGTGTTTATATATAAAAGGGGATGGTAAAAGTTGCTCTACTCAATTATCTCTAATATAGTTGATCTTTTTATTGTGGGAGTAATTATATATTTTCTCCTTAATTTAATCAAAGGCACTCGGGCAGTTCAGTTAATAAAAGGTCTAGTCTTGATTTTCATTGCTTCTGTTGTGAGTCAACTTTTGAATTTAAATACTGTTCATTGGTTTTTACAAAGTGTATTAACAATGCTCATTGTAGCACTGCCTATAGTTTTTCATCCTGAATTGAGAAGAGCCTTAGAACAGCTGGGCAGAGGGGGTTTTTTTAATAAACAATTGGTGCAGAAATGGTCAGTTAAAGATATTAATGATATAATAATGGCAGCTGATGAGTTGGCTGAAAATAAAATTGGTGCCTTGATTGTTTTTGAAAAGAAAGTTGGGTTACGCACATATATAGAGACAGGCACAAAAATAGATGCTAAAATCAGCAAAGAGCTAATAAAAAATCTATTTTACAAATCTGCTCCCTTACATGATGGGGCAGTTATAGTAGGTGAGGGAAAGATTAAAGCAGCTGGATGTTTGCTCAATCTTTCCAACAAACCAAGTATCAATCCCAAACTGGGGACAAGACATAGAGCAGCGATTGGTATTACAGAAGAATCCGATGCTTTAGTAATTGTGGTATCGGAGGAGAGTGGTGTAATTTCGCTTGCCCAGGATGGAGAGCTGATTAGATATCTTGATAAATCCAAATTAAGAGAAATTCTCTTTAAACAATTTATACCTCGCAAAACCAATGATTTCTTTTCCTAAAAATGAGGGAGACATGATGAGAGATTTCTATAACAGATATAAAATATTAATAATAGCATTGATGATTGCGGCTGTTCTGTGGTTATATGTTAATTATCAGGAGAATAATCTCAGAGAAAGTTTGGATTTTTCTACTAATCAACTTGAACTAGATATTGAAGTTATTAATCTTGAAGATGATTTATATATAAAGGATATATCTGACCAGTATGTATTTATCAAACTAAAAGGATATCGTTTTTTTAATACATACAGTCAAAGTGATTTTAAAGCCTATATTGATCTGAGCGAGGTAAGAATTGGAGATAATATCAGAAAGATTCATATTCAATTTCCGGAAGGAGTTGATATAGAAGAGCAAAAACCACTTTTTATAAGGGTTACTATAGAAAAGAATAAAAAATAAATTAAGAATCAGCTGTAACGAATGATAAAATAAATATCAATAATAAAAAAGGTACATTTGAGGTGAAATGGATGGGCAGAATTTTTGGTACAGATGGTGTACGAGGTATTGCTAACAAAGAATTAACCCCGGAATTAGCTTTAAATTTAGGAAGAGCTGCAGGTATTTTTTTTAAAAAAAATTCCCGGGCCAGGGAAAATTTTTTTGTGTTAATAGCTAAAGACACCCGCATATCGGGTAGTATGCTAGAAGCTGCTTTAATTGCTGGTTTTAATTCTGTAGGAGTTGATACAGTTAAACTAGATATAATAACAACTCCGGCTGTATCTTATCTGACTGATCACAGTAAAGCAAGTGGGGGAGTAATGATATCTGCTTCTCATAACCCAGTTGAAGATAATGGGATAAAGTTTTTTAATCATAAAGGATATAAACTAACAGACAATCAGGAGTTGGAAATTGAAGAATATATTTTTGGTAAAAAAAGAATAGATATTCCCGTGGGGTTAGCTGTAGGTAACACTATAGAGAATAATGAATTGATTAGACAATATAGGCAACATTTGTTTAAGACTGTTGGGGATGATTTTACTAATTTTAAAATTATCTTAGATTGTGCTAATGGTGCCGCTTATGATATTGCTCCCCAAATTTTTAGAAAACTAGGAGCAGATGTAATTGCTTTGAACGATCAATCGAATGGAAATGCAATAAATCAGAACTGTGGATCAACTAATCCTGAAATGGTGCTTGGTCAGGTAAAAAAGCATGGTGCAGATTTCGGTATTGCCTATGATGGTGATGCAGACCGCCTAATTATGGTTGATGAAAGAGCTAATATTATTGATGGTGATCAAATAATGGCACTACTTGCACTCAATATGAAAAAGGAAGGTAAATTGAATAAAAATACATTAGTTACCACCAGATACAGTAATCTCGGTCTGCAAGAACTATTAGCAAAACATGAAATAAAAGTTAAAAAGTGCAAAAATGGTGACCGCTATGTATTACAAAAAATGCTTGAAGGAAAATATAATCTGGGTGGTGAGAAATCAGGGCATATAATTATGCTGGATTATAACAAAACAGGTGATGGAGTTCTGACATCTTTGAAAGTGGCCTATTATCTCAAAAAGTATGATCTCAAATTGAGTTATATTGAGGATTTATTTGAAGCCTGGCCTCAGAAGTTAATTAATGTTGCTGTAAAAAATAAAGACAATTTAACTCAAAATGAACCTATTAATAAGTTAATAAAAAAAATAAGGAGTGATTACGATAAACAGGGCAGAATATTTGTGAGGGCTTCCGGAACTGAGCCCATAATCAGAATTATGATGGAAGCAAAAAAAGAAGAAATGATTAAGAAATGGGCAGAAAAAATAAAAGAAAAAGTTAAAGGAGAATTAAATTAAGCGAGGAGGTGAAAAATAAATAAAAATTAAAGCGCCCGGACTCTAGTTGAGAGTTGACGAGGAGGGAATTAATCGATTATCGGCGGATTTTCCCAGGTATTTATAGGTATTAGGCCTTAACTGACTGGAAAAAACCTGTGAGTAATCACAGGGACAAGATCAGGCAGAAATACCAATTGTTTAAATATAATTATAGATAATGGAGGTTAATTTATGTGTGGAATTGTAGGTTATGTTGGTAATAAAAAGGCAGCATCAATTCTATATAATGGATTGAAGCGCCTTGAATATAGAGGTTATGATTCATCAGGTATTGCCGTTAATGATGGTTTGCATATAGATGTTGTGAAGAGAAAGGGAAAGCTTAAAGACTTAAAAAATAAGATAAAAAATGATATGAATGGTGGGACTATAGGAATTGGACACACTAGGTGGGCAACTCATGGACAGCCTTCTGATATAAATTCACATCCTCACAGTAACTGTAAGGACAACTTTGTGATTGTTCATAATGGGATAATTGAGAATTTTAGACAGATCAAAGATCATCTGATCAAAAAAGGCCATGACTTTAAATCAGAAACTGACACGGAAGTTATTGCACATCTGTTGGAAGAAAATAATCAAGGTGATATTTTACAGGCACTGAAAAAAACTGCAGAGCAACTGAAAGGTTCATATGCCATGACAATTTTATCAGCCGATGAACCCAATTGTATTTATGCTGCCAGAAAAGACAGCCCTTTAATCATCGGTCTCGGAGAAGATGAAAATTATATTGCCTCCGATATACCGGCTTTTCTGGGCCAAACCAGAGACTTTTATATTTTAGAAGATAATGAATTTGCCGTAATTAAAAAAAATAAAGTTGATATATATAACAATAATTTAGAACAGATAGATAAAAAAGTACACCGGATAGACTGGGATCCTGAGATGGCTGAAAAACAGGGATATGAACACTATATGCTAAAAGAAATTCATGAACAACCTGATGCTGTTCGTCGTTTGATGGCACATCGGGTTAGCCAGACCGGGATTAATTTAGAAGAACTAAAATTAGATCAGGATTTTTTAAAAAGGTTGAACAAAATTCATATTATAGCTTGCGGTACTGCATATCACTCTGCTTTATTGGGCAAATATATGCTGGAAGATTTAGTTGATCTAAAAGTAGAAACAGATGTGGCATCAGAATACAGATATAGAAAGGTTCCCATTGAAAAAGATGATTTAGTCATTGCAGTTAGCCAATCTGGGGAAACATCAGATACTCTAGCAGGATTAAGAATGGCTAAAGAAAAGGGAGCTAAGATTTTAGTTTTCACAAATACCAGGGGCAGTAGTATAGCAAGAGAAGCAGACCATTTAATGCTATTGAAAGCAGGTCCAGAAATTTCAGTGGCTTCTACAAAAGCTTATCTAAATATGATTGGCGCATTTTATATTTTCAGTATATTTCTTGCTTACCAAAAGGCCAAAATAAGCTTAAAAGAATATAAAGAATTGTCTAATGAGTTAATCAAATTACCCGAGCTTATAGAAGAAGTAATTGAAGATAGCAAGGAAGTGATTAAGAGAAGAGCTAAAAAATATGCAGAAAGTAAAAGTGCTTTCTTTATTGGTCGGAATACCGACTATCCTTTGGCCATGGAGGGAGCCTTAAAGCTGAAGGAAATATCATATATTCACTCTGAAGCTTATCCGGCTGGAGAATTAAAACACGGGGCTTTAGCTTTAATAGAAAAAGGAGTACCGGTGGTAGCGGTAGCTGTGAGAAAAGATATATTTGAGAAGACCTTAAGTAATATAACTGAAGTGGAGGCCAGACAGGCTGATGTAACTGCAGTTGTCTGTAAAGGAGCACAAGAAATAGAAGATATAGTGGATCATATTATTTATATACCTGATGTTAATCAGTTATTTGCAGGGGCGCTTGCTATTATTCCTCTGCAGCTTTTGGCTTATTATACAGCTTTGTTAAAAGACTGTGATATTGATCAACCAAGGAATCTTGCTAAAAGTGTAACAGTTGAGTAAATAAAAAATAAGCAGGGGGATTGTCTCCCCCTGTTACTTTTCCTTAACTATTTTTAACAGCTGACTTAAAAGTTTTATTTTCATTTTTTTAAAAAATATTTTCAAAGGGGTAATTTCTGATATGAACGCAGAAAACAGACAATCAGATTTGTTTAATTTAAACAATAAAACTGAGCAAGTAATTGGTTTAGGTATTGATATATTAGAAGTAGCCAGGATTGAAAATATTATTAAAAAAGGTGACAATAATTTTATTAATAGGGTATTTACACCCGGTGAAATAGAGTACTGTGAGAGCAAAAAAGATTTTGCCGAATCATTTGCGGTTAGATTTAGTGCAAAAGAGGCCTTTATAAAAGCAGTTGAAAGTGATTATAATATTCCCTACAGAGATATTGAAGTGATCAAGAAAGAATCAAAAAAGCCAGCTATAGTTTTATCTGGTTTGGCCCAAAAAGCGGCTAAAGAAAAAAAAGTTTCAGGAATAATGCTCTCCTTAAGTCATGAAAAAAATTATGTTGTTGCTAATATCATTTTAAAGGGGGTACACATTGATAGTATTAAGTCCTGATGAAATGGCTAGTTTGGATAAAAAAGTAATAAATAGAGGTTTTCCATCTCTTTTACTGATGGAAACAGCCGGTAGAAGAACAGCTGAAATAATAAAGAGAAAATACAGCAGAGAACAAAAAATATTAATATTATCTGGGCCTGGCAATAATGGAGGAGATGGTCTGGTTGTTGGTAGAATACTTGATATATGGGATTATGATGTTAAAATAATAGTAGTAGGAAAGTTGGATAAATTAAATGATGATCCCAGAAAAAATTTAAAAATATGTCAACTAAGGAGTATGAAGATTGAATTTTTACCGGCTGATATTGATTTATCAGATCTCAAAAATAATATTTTAGAATATGATGTGATGGTCGATAGTTTATTAGGCAATGGTCTAACGGGACAGCTAAGAGAACCATATTTACAAATTGTCAAGATGATCAATAGTAGTGGAAAAAATGTTTTATCTGTTGATATACCAACAGGGGTTAATGGTAGTAATGGCAAGATCATGGGAGAGGCTGTTAGAGCAGAAACAACTGTGACAATGGCTTACAGCAAAGTTGGTCAGTTTATCTATCCCGGTCGGGAGTATATAGGTGAATTAATAGTAATAGATCTCGGGTTTCCTAAGAATTTAGTTAATTTTAATATGTATAATCATTATACTTTAACATCAAATGAGGCGAAAAGGCTATTACCTAAAAGAGAGGTTACCGGTCATAAAGGAACTTTTGGCAAAATACTTATTTTGGGAGGGTCTTTGGGATATGAAGGTGCTCCTGTTTTAACAGGTAAAAGCGCTTTAAAGATGGGTTCTGGCCTGGTCAAGATCCTGACTCCTGTTGATGTATATCAAACAGTCAGTTGTTATTGTGAAGAGATAACCGGTGACTATCTTACTATAGAAAAGTTTGAAGAGGCTGTTAAAGATTTTAATGTAGTTGCACTGGGTCCGGGTTTGGGAGTGGGAGATTTTCAAAAAAAGTTAGTTAATACGGTGCTTAAAAAGGCTTCAATTCCTCTAGTTATTGATGCAGATGGTATAAATAATCTCGATTTAGAAATATTAAAAGAGGCTGATAACCAGATTGTATTAACTCCACACCCAGGTGAATTTTCAAATCTAATAGATGAACCAATTCCTGATGTTCTTGCTAATAGAATTAAATATGTAAGGGATTTCGCCACTCAATATGGGGTCAATATAGTTTTAAAAGGTGCCAGTTCAATTATTTCAGATCGAGAAGGTAATGTATATATCAACACAACGGGCAATAATGGTCTGGCGACTGCTGGCAGTGGTGATGTTTTAACAGGCATAATCAGCTCATTGAGTGGACAAAAACTTAATATATATAAAAGTGCAGTCTTAGGAACTTATATACATGGATTAGCTGGAGATTTAGCTGAGCAAAAACTTGGTTCTTATTCAATGATAGCTAAAGATATTATAGAAAACATTGCTCCTGCTATTTCAAAAATTTTACGGAGGTGTAAAGAATGATTACTGCTAAAGATATTATGACGACTAATGTAATTACAGTAGATCCTGATACAAGTGTAAAGGAAGCGGCTAATTTGATGAGTGAACATAAAATAAGTGGATTACCAGTTGTTAAAGACAACCGACTTGTGGGAATAGTTACTGAAAATGATCTAATCATCAAAGATAAAAAGCTTCATTTTCCAGAGTATATAAATGTCATAGGTGGTATTATCTATTTGGAAAGTTATAAGAAGTTTAAAGACGAATTCAAAAAATTTGCAGCCGTAAAGGTGAAGGAACTTATGACGGAAGATGTTATTACGATTAAGCCCAATGAATCAATAGAAAATATGGCTACAATAATGCATCAAAAGGATATAAACAGGCTGCCGGTTGTAGATAACGCAGGCGAGTTAATCGGGATTGTTACTAGAGGTAATATTGTGAAGCATATTGCCATTGAAGAGTAATTTAAGACGGGGAGTAGATTTAAGCGATGATTATATCTGATAAAACAATCAAAAATTTAATTAAAAAAGGGGAACTAACCATAGAACCATTTGAAGATTATCTAATACAACCTGCTTCAGTAGATTTAAGATTGGGTACTCAGTATTTAAAAATTGATGAAAATCAAGTAGAAATTATGACCCTAAATGATAAAATAAATTATAATAAGATAGAAAGTTCTGAGATTGTAATTCCGCCCCACTCTTTTTTGCTGGCAACCACAGAAGAATACATTAGACTTCCTGAAAATCTAACCGCCTTTGTGGAAGGCAGGAGTTCAATTGGTAGGATGGGCTTATTTATTCAAAATGCAGGTTGGGTTGACCCGGGTTTTGCCGGGAAGATTACTTTAGAATTATATAATGCAAACCGTCTACCTATTAAATTGAAAGCGGGACGTAGAATATGTCAATTGGTTATCGCTAAAATGGACCAAAAAGCAGAGTTTCCCTATCAGGGAAAATACCAGGGACAAAATACTGCGATTGGAAGTAAAGTTTATGAAGATAAAGAGAATATTGAGAAATAATGCTTGCATAAAATTCAAGAAAAACACAGAAAACAATAAAACTAGGAGGTGTTAATATGCAGAATATTATTATTCGAGATATTAACGAGCATATTGGTCCTGGCGACATTGTTGGTGCTTTTATAAATGAGGTTAATATAAGCAGTAATGATATAGGCAATATTAGTATCAAAGATAATATTGCAGAAGTCGAGGTTAAAAAAGATGTATGTCAAAAAGTTGTAAATGTAATGGATAACAACAAAATTGGTGGAGTAAAAGTTACTATAACAATAGATAATGATGCCGATAGGCGGAAAAAAATAGAAAAATACTATCAAAAGTTTAGTAATTTAGTAGAATTAGAAAGACAGGAAGAGATGGAGAGGCATGAGATAGAAATTAAAAGATTATCTCCCAGAGAAAGAGAAAAAAAAGGCAGGGCTCTTTTAAATTTAAGAGCGAAAGATGATGGTAAAACCTATGATCATAAACACAAAATTAAATTTATGAAAAAAGAAGTCGGTGATAAATTACCAGATACAGAAATCAGTATCGGGGATTTAGTAATGATTAGTAAAGAAGACCCTTTAAATAATAATAATCCAACCGGTACTGTAGCAGAAAAAACCAATTATTCGATAACAGTTGTTTTTGATAAAAAGCCTCAAAATTTTGTTTATGGTGATTCTCTGAGGGTTGATTTATATGTGAATGACATTACATTTCAACGTATGCTCGAGGCATTAAAAAAGTTTAAAAATGCTGATAAAAACACAAGATTAGGAGAACTTCAGCAGAAAATGCTTGGTTTAGAAGATGTAAATTGGCGAAAAAATGCGAGGGATAAAATTGAATGGATTAATGAAGAGTTAAATTCTTCTCAGAAAAATGCAGTCAGAAATACTCTGAAAGCAGAGGACTTTTATTTAATACAAGGTCCACCTGGTACAGGTAAAACAATGACTGCAATTGAGATTATCAATCAAGGTGTTCGACAAGATCAAGAGATTTTAGCGACTGCTGATTCAAATGTAGCGGTTGATAATATTGTAGAACGGCTGGTTAATATGGGAACAGAGGTCTTAAGATTCGGCCATCCTATAAGAGTTACACCACTTTTGCGTGAACATACCCTTGATTATAAAATTTTGGATCATCCTGATTATAAAAAAGCTGAAGAATTAAGAGAAAAAGCCTATGGACTTATAGATAAACAGGATAAATATCAGCATCCTAATGATAGCCTAAGAAGAGGTATGAGCAATGATATGATTATTGAGAGAGCTGGTCTGAATAAAGGAGCTAGAGGGGTTAAACCCGCTGAGATCGAAAGCATGGCAGAATGGATTGAATTACAACAAGAAATAGATGAGTTGTTTAAAGAAGTTGATCAGCTTGAAAATAAAGCTATAAAAGATCTCTTAGATAAGGCAGAAGTAGTCTGTACAACTAATTCAACTTCAGGTTCAGAGCTGTTTTATGATTATAAATTTGATCTGGTTGTTATTGACGAAGCAACTCAGGCTACTGAACCAGCATCTCTAATTTCATTTACAAAAGGAGATAGAGTGGTTTTAATTGGTGATCACAAACAGCTTCCTCCTACTATTTTAAATAAAAAAGCAGCAGAAAAAGGTCTTAATAAGTCCATGTTTGAGAGGTTATATGAAATATATGGAGACAAAATCAGAACAATGTTAGAAATACAGTACAGAATGCATGATGATATCATGAACTTTTCTAATCAGGAATTTTATAATGGCAAACTAAAAAGCTCAACCGATGTTGCAGAACATACGCTATGGGATTTAGGTTTTAAAACGAAGGGAAAAAAATGTTTTACTGATAAATCTTTAAACCCGGATTATCCCATTGTTTTCATTGATACAAAAGAAATGACGGCTGAAGAAAGATCTCTAAAAGGCTCTAACTCTTATGATAATCCAGTGGAGATGGAAGTGCTTTTAGATATAGTAGATGAAGCTTTGAAATCGAAGTTAAATGCTGAAGAAATAGCAGTTATAGCACCTTATAAAGACCAGGTAGATTTATTAAAAAAACACAATAATGTAGAAAATTTAGAAATAAACACTGTAGATGGGTTTCAGGGTAGAGAAAAAGAACTAATACTGGTTTCTTTGGTACGTAGTAACAACAGTAATAATATTGGTTTTTTAAGGGATCTTAGAAGGATAAATGTAACTTTAACCAGAGCGAAGCGGAAATTAATAATAATTGGAGATAGCAGTACTGTAAAAACACATCAAACCTATGAAAATTTGATTAGTTATATCAAAAAAAATGGTCTGTATTATCAACTTTAAGTATTGTAAACCAGATGTTTTCAAGTTATAATAGTATTGATAAAGAAACAGCATAAATAAAATGGCAGATGAGAATAGGCCGCTCATCTGTTTTATATTAATTCTTTCTGGAGGTGCGGTTATTGGAGAATAAAAAGGAAATTAAAGTCAAGATTTCTAAAGATCTGTTAAAAGATGTGAATGATTATATTAAATACCGTAGAGTTACCCGGGATAAGTTTATTAATGACGCACTTACCCATTATTTATGTGAACACAAAAGAATAGAATTGAGAGAGAAGTTGAAAAAGGGATATATAGAGATGAGTGATATAAATTTAGAATTGGCACACGAGGGATTAAAATGTGATAGTTATTCAATTCAAATTTATGAAAAATGTTTAGTGGAGTGTGAATAGATATGGATTTAAAAAGAGGGGATGTATATTATGCTGACCTCAACCCTGTGGTGGGTTCAGAACAGGGTGGGGTCAGACCTGTTTTGATTATTCAAAATGATATTGGAAATAGGTATAGTCCTACAATAATAGTAGCTGCAATTACTTCTAGAATTAATAAAGCACAGCTGCCTACTCATGTTGAGATTTCAGCCGGTGATTCAAGTTTAGAAAGAGACTCTGTTATTTTATTGGAACAGATTAGAACGATAGACAAAAAGAGGTTAAAAAGTGAAGTTGCTCAATTAGATGATGATATTCTAAAAAGAGTAGATTCTGCTATAGAAATAAGTCTTGGCCTGGTTAAACTTTAATACATAACTTTTAGCTAATATGGGGAGTGTTAAAATGTCTAAATATATTGCAGATGTTTATCGCAATAAACTTATTGAAAGTAGGCATAGAGGAGATGCTGCTGTAGTTGAGCCTGATGGTCAAATTAGTTATTTTTGTGGAAATCCAGAATATAATACATATTTAAGGTCAGCCGCTAAACCGTTTCAAATCTTGCCAGTCATTAATTCTGGAGCTGCTGATTTTTTTAACTTCTCAAATCGAGAAATAGCCGTGATGTGTTCTTCACATAATGGAGAAGAAAAGCATATAAAAGTTGTCAAAAATATACTAAAAAAAATAGAAGTAGAGGAAGATAAACTTAAGTGTGGAGTACATGATCCTATTTTTAAAAAAGCAGCCCACCAATTATATTTAGATGGTAAGAAGGCAACTGAAATTTATAATAATTGTTCCGGAAAACATGCTGCATTACTTTCTTTGTGTAAATATATGGATTGGGACATAAAAGACTATATTAGTCCTACACATCCTGTCCAGAAATTAATGGTAAAGACAGTAAGTGAAGTTACCTCCTTAAAAAAAGAGGATATATATCTGGGAGAAGATGGTTGTGGAGTTGTAGTCTTTGGTCTGCCTGTAAAAAATATGGCCCTTGGCTTTGCCAGACTGGCTAACCCTGATTATTTACCACAACAATATAGAGAAGCTGCTAAAAGAATTACTAAAAGTATGAGTGATCACCCATATATGGTTGCTGGCAGTGAGAGATTTAATACCGATTTAATTGAAGTTATGGGTAATAAGTTAACTGGTAAAATGGGAGCTGAGGGTGTTTTCTGCTTGGGGTTGTTTGATGGATCAGGTATTTGTGTAAAGATAGAAGACGGTAACTACAGGGCTTTAGCACCCGTAATAATAGATATATTAAAAAACATAGGAGTAATTTCTTCAGACGAATTGAAAAAATTAAAAAAATACGAGAAACCCATTTTAAAAAATCATCACGACCATAGTGTTGGGTATATCGAATCAGTATTACAATTAAAAAAAGGAGTTGAATAATTATGATTTTAATCAAAGACGCTCAAATTATAACAATGGCCGAAACAAATTTTAAAAGAGGTTCTATATTAATAAAAAATGGCAAAATTGATAAAATTGCTGAAAAAATTGCTGTAAAAGATGAATATGAAGTTATAGAAGCAAAAAACTTAACTGTAATGCCGGGAATAATTGATGCCCATACTCATCTGGGAATCGGAGAAGGAGGGGTGGGCTGGGAAGGTCATGATTACAATGAAATGACCGATCCCATCACACCACATCTTAGGGCTATAGATGCTGTCAATCCAGCCGATGTAGATATCAGTGAAGCTTTAGAAAATGGGATAACAACTATTATGACTGGACCAGGTAGTGCAAATGTTATGGGTGGCGAAAATATGGTTATTAAGACTAACGGGCAAACCATCGATGATATGATTGTTAAAAATCCAGCCGGTATTAAAGCTGCCTTAGGAGAAAATCCGAAGAGGGTCTATAAAGAGAAAAATAAGATTCCTACGACCAGGATGGGTATAGCTGCCGTACTGAGAGAAAATTTAATTAAAGCTGAGGATTATTTAGAAGAAAAAGAGTCAAACAAAAGTGAAAATAAACCTTTTCAAAGGGATATAAAGATGGAAAGTTTGATTCGAGTTATTAATAAAGAGATACCTTTAAAAGTTCATGCCCATCGAGCTGATGATATAATGACGGCTATCAGAATTGCCAAAGAATTTGATATTGATATAACCTTAGAACATTGTACTGAGGGTCATAAGGTTGCAGAAAAAATTGCTGAAACAGGTATTCCAGCTATTGTAGGGCCATCTATGACAGGTCGGGTAAAGGTTGAATTGAGTGAATTAAGTTTTAAAACTGCAGGGATTTTGGCTGAAGCTGGAGTAAAGATAGCATTAATGAGTGACCATCCTGTTATTCCTGTTAAAAATGCCTTGGTTTATGCTGCATTAGCGGTCAAAGCAGGACTTTCTAAACAAGAAGCATTGAAAGCAATTACTATCAATCCAGCGGAAATTCTGGGTGTGGATGATCAACTGGGTAGCTTAGAAGTGGGTAAAGATGCTGATATAATAATTTTAAAGGGGAACCCATTAAATATCAGTTCTCAAATAGTAAAAGTCTTGATCGATGGTGAAGTAGTAAAGAGAAAGTCTGATTAAAAAATAACAATTTAAAAGATATCTACCATTTTTGAAGAAATAATGGCAAAGTTATATATTTTATAGGGAGAAAACCCGAGGGGCTTGCTTTCTGGATGAATGTCGATATTTTAAAGATAATTCGATATTGTTTAAAAAGTATTCTTGCTGATTTATGCACTAAATATCAATATAAAATTTTAGAATTAGAAGTAATGCCAGATCATATACACATTTTCCTATTAGCTAAACCGACAATAACACCTACTGATATAGTTAGGGCTTTAAAAAGCATTTCTGCAATAAAGCTATTTAAAGAACATCCTAAACTAAAGAAGAAATATAAATAGTTGAGAGAAGTTGATAGTATTTCGCCACAACAATCTCTAAAAGATTTAGATAAAGTATTTAAGCGTTTCTTTAAAGGTCTAGCTGGTTTTTAAAATTCAAATCTAAAAAGAATAATAAGCAATCTTATAGAACTCAATATTTCAAGCGTTCTAATGGAACTGAAAGCATTGAGATTAAAGATAATAAAACAAAATTATTCAAACTCGGTTGGGCAAAATTTAGAAGAGCTAGAGAAGTTACAGGCAAAGTTCAAAATGTAACGATCCAAGTCAATTCGGTAGTATTGGCCTTTTCCTTGTATTCTTTAATCAAAAAGGGCAATGCTATTAGAAAATCAAAAACTCAAAAATACTATATTTCTGTATGTGTTCAAGAAAAAAACCACCACAAACTGATAAAGCTCTTGGTATAGATTTAGGTTTAAAAGACTTTCTAATTATCTCTAATGGTGAAGTGGTTTCTAATCTTAGAACTCTAGCTAAATATAAAAATAAGGTTGCTAGACTAAATAAAAGAGTTGCTAAAAAATCAATGGATAATTACTCCATTATATTTTTTTAACATACGAGGTCATCAAAATATTATTATTGTTCTCTTTTAGCTTATTTATATAAACTCCCACCTTATAATTATACAAGAGGTGGGATTCTTGATTTAAGGCAGATACTAAAGTATAATAATAGTAACTAACTTTTAATTGGATAAAAGTATTTTAGGGACGTGGAAATTTTGAATATTATTTCTGAAGATATAGAGCAGACTAAAAATTTAGGTAAAAATTTAGCTTTTCTAATAAAAAAAGATCACAAGAGGTTTTCTCAAATAATTTTGTTAACAGGTGATTTAGGAGCCGGGAAAACAATATTTGTCAAGGGAATTGCTGATGGATTAAATATAAATAAAAATATTACTAGTCCCACTTTTAATTTAATTAATGAGTATGAAGGTAATCCAGGTCTAATTCATATGGACTTTTATAGATTAAATCATAAAAAGGAATTAATAGATATAGGTATAGAAGAGTATTTAAATTTAAATATGGTCAAGGCTGTAGAGTGGCCGCAGTTAATTTTTAACTATATTAATGATGAATTTATTTTTATAAAAATAATAAATATAGCAAAAAATAAGCGAGAAATAATTATAAACGCAGAAGGAAAAATTAGCAAAAAAATAATTAGAGGACTGAAAGAAAATGCTAATATTAGGAATTGATACTAGTACAGATATTTGCTCAATTGGTCTCTGTCAGTCACGAAAATTTTTGGGAGAGATTAATATAAAATTAAAAAGAAGGCACAGTGAGAGGCTCTTACCACTCATTGATAGATTACTTTCGGAAAGCGGATATGATATTCAAGACATCAATGGGGTTGCCGTTACTAAGGGACCAGGCTCATTTACCGGTTTGCGCATAGGTTTGAGTACTGTTCAGGCCTTTAAACAGGCTCTCGATATACCTGTGTATTCGGTATCCACTCTCCAATATATGGCCTTTTCAATCAGCCATTACTATAATAAAGCCATATTAATTCCTACCATAGATGCTCTTAATAAGAGAGTATATACTGCTTTATTTCGTCGAGCTGATGATAACTTAAACAGAATGACTCAGGATAAAGCAGTCCAGATTATTAGTCTTATTGAAGATATAAATGATTACAATTTTAATAAAATAATATTCGGTTCAGGAGCAAATCAATATTTTCAATTGTTAAAAAAAGCGAATTTAAAAAACTCCAAATTGATCACAGATACCGTGGGTATGGGGGGATTCAATTTGGCTCTTATGGGGTATCACTTTATAAAAGACGGTCATGATACAGATTTCGCTGAGCTTGTTCCAAAATATCTAAAAAAACCTCAAGCTAGGCTTAATTGGGAAAAGAAGTATTTACAGGGGGATGAAGATGAAAATATATCTTGACATAATGAAGGAAGATGATCTGGGTTGTGTTTTGAAGATAGAAAAAGAGTGTTTTTCTAATCCCTGGAATGTTAAGTTTTTTAGAGAAGAATTAAGACATAACACTTTTGCTATGTATCTAACTGCAAAGGTTGATAAAATGATTGTGGGCTATGTGGGATGTTGGTTTAAAAACCATGACAAGGAAATTCATATTGTGAATTTAGCTGTTAAAAGTTTATATAGGAAAAAGGGAATTGGAACTTACTTAATAAAAGAAATTATTGACATGGCCCAAAATTTGAAAGCAGATTATGTAACACTTGAAGTTAGAGTTACAAACGAAAAAGCTATAAAACTCTATAAAGAACTGGGTTTTTATGAAGCCGGGCTTACTCCGGATTATTATCTAGATAACAAAGAAGATGCCTTATTGATGAAAAAGGAGCTTAATAAAAATGACTGATGATGTTAAAATTTTAGCTATAGAAACCTCCTGTGATGAGACCGCTGCTGCTGTTAGTCAGAACGGATTAAACATTCTTTCCAGTATTGTAGCTTCTCAGGTTGATTGGCATCGTAAATATGGAGGAGTAGTTCCAGAAATTGCTTCTCGCAAACATATGGAATTTATCGAGCCTGTAGTAGAAGAAGCTCTTAATGAAGCGAAGGTAGAGCTTAAAGATCTTGATGCTGTGGCAGCCACTTATGGACCGGGCTTAGTTGGTTCATTATTAGTAGGATTATCTTATGGGAAATCTTTAGCTTATGCCCTTCATAAACCTTTTATTGGTGTTAACCATATAGCTGGTCATATTTATGCCAATTTTATTTCAAAGAAAAATATAAAGACTCCGGTAATATGTTTAACTGTTTCCGGCGGACATACAGACCTTCTTTATTTTAAAGGATATGGAGAATATCAAATAATGGGTAGAACAAAAGATGATGCGGCTGGAGAGGCTTTTGATAAAATAGCAAGATATTTAGGTTTAGGATATCCTGGCGGTCCAATAATTGAAAAAAAAGCTAAAAAAGGCCATGAAGATGCAATTGATTTTCCCAGACCTTTTTTAAATAAAGATAATTATGATTTTAGCTTTAGTGGATTAAAGACTGCAGTTATAAATTATATTCATAAAAAGACCCAGAAGGGTAATGAATTAAATATATATGATATAGCTGCAAGCTTTCAAAGAGCTGTTATAGATATATTAACTGAAAAAACAGTCAAAGCAGCTTTAGATAAAAAGGTAAAAACTGTAATATTGTCGGGGGGAGTTGCAGCAAATAAGAGATTTAGAGAGGTTTTTAAAAAAAGATTGAATCAATACAAAGTTCCGTTATATTACCCCGAACTTAAATTGTGTACTGATAATGCTGCTATGATAAGTACTGTTGCATATTATCAGTACTTAAAAGATGATTTTGCAGAACTTAACCTAAATGCTGATCCCAATCTTAAATTATAGGTGGTCTATATGCAAAAAAGCCAAAGAGAATATTATCTATATAAAAGTGTGCAGGAAGATAACATTTTGCCTTTGACTTCAAAATGTAACCTCTCCTGCATTTTTTGTAGTCATAATCAGAATCCACCTGGGGTAGAGATAATTAGCATGGGAGATCTCAGCCTTGATAAAGCAGTTGAACTAATTAATTTTTTAAATCCTGATAAGCCTATAGTTATAGGTGAATCAGCCACAAAAATTATTGAAGGAGAGCCGTTACTTCATCCCAAAAAAATAAAAATATTAAAGGCAATCAGAAAAAAATATGAAAATACAGAAATAAAGATAACAACCAATGGACTACTTATCGATCAGGAATTTATTAATTTTATTAAAAATAACAAAAAGATTACTTTAAATATTTCTGTTAATTATATAGAAGATAGTTTAAGAAAAGAAGTAATGGGCAAACAGGTTGGGCCACCTATATTAGATATAATTAATGAAATTAGTCAGACTGGAGTTGATTATCATTTCAGTACAGTAGCTCTGCCGCATCTTTTTGGGTATAAAATAATAGAAAAAGAGTTAATTAAAATGACCGAATACAATCCTTTAACCATCAGAGTATTTATGCCAGGATTTACAAAATATACTTCTAAAAAACTAAAGTTTGATCACAGGCAGGTTTATGATAAACTAGCTGCTATAATTCACCACTTGAATTTATTGAACGAAACCCCCATTATAATAGAACCTCCCCGTCTAAAGAACTTAAATAAGATTATTATTGGAGTTATTAAACAAAGCCCTGCTGATATAGCGGGTCTTAAATATTTAGATGAGATAGTTGAAGTGAATAATATAGTAACAACTTCAAAGGTCGAGACTTTTAATCTAATTAAGAGTTTTAAAAACCCGCTGTTAAAGTTAAAAAGAGGCCATAGTGAAATAAAAAAGGTTCTCAATAAAGGTGCTGGAAAGTCGTCTGGTATAATTATGAATTATGATTTGTCCTTAGATAAGATCAATGAGCTAGATAGATTATTATCTGTAAATCAAAATAAAAGAATTATAATTTTGAGTTCAGAATTGGGTTATCAATTCATGAAGTATATGGTGAGAAAATATTTAGGTTACCAGAGCAAAGAAAAAATAAATATCAAAGGTGTAAAAAACATTTTTATGAAGGGCTCAATTATGTCAGCTGGGTTGATTACCAACTATGATATTGAATATTTTTTAAAAAATAATATTGATTTCTCCTTTGATCTATTGATTTTACCCGCTATAATGTATGATATTTTTAATAATGATCTCTGTGGAGAGAGTTATAAAAAACTAGAGAGAAAGTTTAATATTCAGGTAGAAATCCTATAATGAATTATATATTATATGGGAGATAAATAGAGTAATTATGATTATAAGTCGCTTAATCTTATTTAAGAGCTTTTTATAGTATTTAAGAGTGTTTGATTTTAATTAAATACTTAGATATTATTAATACAGTAATTATTAGCACTCAACTCAAATGAGTGCTAATAACAGGTATAAAATATAAATTATATATAAAACTAAAGGGGGTTCATTAAATGAATGTTAAACCATTAGGAGACAGAGTAGCAGTAAAATTAGTAGAAAGAGAAGAAAAAACAGAAGGTGGTATCGTAATACCTGATACAGCAAAAAAAGACAAGCCACAAACAGGTGAAGTTTTTGATGTAGGTAGAGATTGTTATACTGATGACGAAACACCAGAGGTTAAAAAAGGCGATATGGTTGTATTTGACAAATTTGCTGGTACGGAAGTGACAGTTGATAGTGTAGAGTATAAGATAGTAAATATTGAGGATATTGTTGCAGTAATTGGTTAATTTAAAAAAAGCAATCACAAATACAGGGAGGGTTTATAAATAATGGCTAAAGATATTAAGTTTAGTGAAGAAGCCAGACGTGATCTGAAAAAAGGTGTAGAAAAATTAGCAAATTCAGTTAAAGTAACACTTGGTCCTAAAGGTAGAAATGTATTATTAGAACAGAGTTTTGGAGCTCCTACTATTACAAATGATGGTGTTAGCATTGCTAAAGAAATAGAGGTAAAGAATCGCTATCAAAATATGGGAGTACAGGCAGTTAAGGAAGTTGCAACAAAGACTAATGATGTAGCAGGAGATGGAACAACAACTGCTACAGTTTTAGCAGAGGCTATTTTTAATGAAGGCCTTAAAAATGTTACTGCTGGTGCAAATCCGATGCTCTTAAAAAGAGGAATTGCAAAAGCAGTAAAAGCTTTGACAGACGAAATTGCTACTGAAGCAATACCTGTTGAAGGTAGAGAATCCGTATCACAAATAGCTTCAATTTCTGCCGGTAATGACGAAGAAATTGGAGATTTAATTGCAGAGGCTATGGAAAAAGTTGGACAAGACGGTGTAATCTCTGTAGAAGAATCAAAGAGCATGGGTACTTCCTTAGAAGTAGTTGAAGGTATGCAATTTGATAGAGGTTACTTATCTCCATATATGGTAACAAATACCGAAAAAATGGAAGCTTCTTTAGAAGATCCATATATCTTAATTACCGATAAGAAGATTTCAAATATTCAAGATATTCTTCCTTTATTAGAAAAAGTTGCTCAATCCGGAAAAGCTCTTTTGATTATAGCAGAAGAAGTTGAGGGTGAAGCATTAGCTACTTTAGTTGTAAATAAGATTAGAGGTACATTTGATTGTGTAGCAGTAAAAGCCCCAGGATTTGGTGACAGAAGAAAACAAATGTTGGAAGATATCGCAATTTTAACAGGTGGACGTGTGATTACCGAAGATCTCGGTTTGAAATTAGAGAATGCTGATATTTCTGATCTGGGTCATGCACATAAAGTAAATATCACCAAAGAAGATACCACAGTTGTAGAAGGTGAAGGAAATAAAAAAGATCTTAAAAATAGAATTAATCAAATAAAAAAGCAGATTGAAAATAGTGATTCTGACTTTGATAAAGAAAAACTACAGGAAAGACTCGCTAAATTAGCAGGTGGAGTTGCTGTAATTAGAGTTGGAGCAGCTACAGAAACAGAACTTAAAGAAAAACAACACAGGATAGAGGATGCTCTTTCAGCTACCAGAGCTGCTGTAGAAGAAGGCTTAGTTTCAGGTGGTGGAGTAACCTATCTGAATGCAATGAGTGTATTAGATAATATAGAGTTAAAAGGCGATGAAGCTACCGGTGTAGATATAGTAAGGAGATCACTCTCTGCTCCTATGCGTTTAATTGCCAGTAATGCTGGATACGAAGGCTCAGTTGTTGTAGAAAAAATAAAAGAACTTGAACCAGGTATGGGTTTTGATGCAATGGAAGGAAAATATGTAAATATGATTGAAGCTGGTATTGTTGATCCAGCTAAAGTAACCCGTTCTGCAATTCAAAATGCTGCAAGTGCAGCCGCAATGTTATTAACAACTGAAGCTCTTGTCGCAGACACATCAGATGATGATGAAGATGGAAACGGCGGCGGAGCTCCCGGTGGAATGCCCGGAGGTATGGGTGGAATGCCCGGAGGTATGGGTGGAATGCCCGGTATGATGTAATAGATAAATAAGAATGAAAGCAAAGCGGTATACTAAAAAGTATACCGCTTTTTTTAAATACACTATTAATTTATGTGAAACATTTGTTTTATGCTTTTATAGCCAAATTTAATGAAAATAGAGTATCATTTTTAAAAATGAAGTCTAAAATTATTTAATGATATATATTATATTAATCTTAATAGCAAAACTATAAAATGATTAATTAAATCCTTAACCTGCAGGAATGTTACATTCCTTCGGGTTTTTTATATGTGTATATAAAACATTTTATACTCTTGATGAATCTCTTAATTTTTAAATATACAAATATAAAACTACAGGAAAATACATTTCATTGCAAATTGATTTGAAAGCAGTATTTAAGAGAACTATATATGTAATTCACTGAAAGATCTTAGTTTAAAAGCTTACCCAACTCTATTTACATTTTGTGGTTTTTACCTTATAATATAAATTGTGGTTAAATGTCTTTGGGAGGAGATTTTTGTGGTTGAAAATAAAGTATTAATTATCGATTTTGGGGGTCAATATAGTCAATTAATTGCCAGAAGAATAAGAGAATTTAATGTTTATTCAATGATCAAATCATATAGAATATCAAGTCAGGAGATTGAGAAAATAAATCCAATTGCCATTATTTTTTCAGGTGGGCCGAACAGTGTTATTGGTCCTGATTCTCCTCATATAGATTCCGATATCTTTAATTTAGGGATACCTATTTTAGGCATTTGTTATGGTATGCAACTGATGGCCTCAATGTTAAAGGGTGGAATTGTTAAAAAGGCTGTTCAAGGGGAATACGGTAAAGCAAACTTACATATTAAAAAAGATAGTGGTATTTTATACAATATTGAAGACAAAACTCAAGTTTGGATGAGTCATGGTGATCAGGTTGTAAAACTACCCGAGGGCTTTGAAAATATAGCTAATACAGAGGTTACAGATGTAGCAGTAATGGCCAATTTCAAAAAGAAATTCTATGGTGTTCAGTTTCATCCAGAAGTGTTGCATACTTTAAAGGGTAAAGACATATTACATAACTTTCTTTTTAGAGAATGTAATGCTCAAGCAGAATGGACTATGGCTGATTATATCTATGAAGAAATCAATAAAATTAGCAATGAGGTTAAAGAAGAAAAGGTAATCTGTGGTTTATCGGGAGGAGTGGATTCTTCTGTAGCATCGGCTATAGTATATAAGGCGATTAAAGAACAGTTAACCTGTATTTTTGTGGACCACGGCCTATTAAGAAAGGGAGAAGCAAAAGAAGTTAGAAGAACTTTTGAAGAAGAATTTAATATTCCTCTAGTATATGTCAATGCTAGAGACAGATTTTTAAATAAATTAATGGGAGTTATTGATCCGGAAGAAAAAAGAAAGATCATTGGAGAAGAATTTATTCGCATTTTTGAAGAGGAAGCTTCTAAAATCAAGGGTGCTCGTTATCTTGTACAGGGGACTATTTATTCTGATGTCATCGAAAGTGGGAATGAGCATGCTGCCATGATTAAAAGCCATCATAATGTAGGTGGCTTACCAGAGGATATGAACCTCAAATTAATTGAGCCACTGCGGATGCTTTTTAAAGATGAAGTCAGAAAAATCGGAGAAGTGTTGGGACTTCCTGAAGAAATTGTTTGGAGACAGCCCTTTCCAGGGCCGGGACTTGCCATTAGAATT
>Ga0209925_1000095_pt1 | contig 42624 bp, 33 predicted proteins | sample SalPonR2_A_D1_MG_FD_185702 | JGI IMG/M metagenome (GOLD analysis project Ga0209925, IMG submission 185702) | Salt pond soil microbial communities from South San Francisco under conditions of wetland restoration - Salt Pond MetaG R2_A_D1_MG... ... | reverse complement strand
TTACCTGTTTTTAAGGCTGAAAGCCTGCGAAAAACCAAGCAATAGAAGAAAGCAGCAGACAGTGAGAAATTTATTAGTTTAAAATGAATCCTTAGAAGCGGTCTAAGGATTAAACTAAATATACAGCCATACTAAAGCTGGAGCCCAAAGGGACGACCCCGAGCGTCTTTGCTACGTTGCGCCTTTGCGGAAAAAAGCAGTTGCAGGCAGGGAGTGAGAGTCAGGGTAGATTTTACAGAGTTTAAGATTCAGCCTCCCGACTTTTTTGCTTTATATCCCTTTTCCAGAAGAATATCCATAACTTCAGTGCGGAAATCACCCTGTATGATTAATTCTCCATTTTTAGCAGAGCCTCCTACACCAAGTTTTGATTTCAGTTCTTTCCCCAAATCCTTTAAATCATCATAAGCACCTACAAAACCAGTTATTAAAGTAACTTCTTTTCCTTTTCTGTGTTTACGATCAAGACTTACCCTAAGGTCTTGTTGTTGAGGAGGCAAAGTCTCCTGTTCTTCCTCTTCCGGATTCTCTGGTTGAAAATCGGGATTGGTGGAATAGACAAACCCACCCTTTTTATTCTTATTTTTTTTCTTTTTGTGTCCCATATGTTTTAAATCTTTATTCAAATGTAATGAATTCATGACAAATTTTAAATTTCTATTTCCCGGTAAGAAAAGGCTAATTCTAAGTCACAGGGGTAGAATAATTTAAACGACAAATTGTTAATAAATAACGATACTTGAATAAACCTGGAAAAAATCTTATCTTCTTACCATTAAACATTCAGATTGGATGATTGTTAATTAATCAAATCCTTAAATAAATAAAGATGAAAAAAATTGCTTTACTACTGGGTATTTCAATGCTGGCCCTTGCCACTCTCTCCTGCCAGCAGGGAACAAAAACAAATGATAAACCAAAAAAGGAAGGTACCATTATCGTTGCGAATAAAAGCGGCAATGATGTCTTTTTCATTGAAAGATCAACAGGAAAAACCATAAAAAAACTCCCTACAGGTTATGCGCCTCATGAAGTAGAGGTTTCTGGCGACGGAAAAACGGCTGTTGTTTGCAATTACGGCGATCGTGAAAAGCCGGGAAATACATTGAGCGTTTATAATATAAAAAAAGGTAAGTTGGTTAAAACCATTGATCTTGGGGAACATACTTTTCCACATGGAATGGACTGGATTGAGGGTACTGATAAAATGCTGGTAACTACCGAAGGTACAAAAAGTCTGGTGGTTGTTGACATTGCTAAAGGAGAAATAGTGCAATCTATGAAAACCGATCAGGAAATTTCTCATATGGTAGTAGCCGGACCTGATTATGAAAGAGCATTTGTCTCAAGCATTCGAACAGGAAACGTTACCGTGCTTGATTTAAATACCGGAGAAATCATTGAACAACTATACAGCGGAAAAGGGGCAGAAGGACTGGATGTTTCACCAGACGGAAAAGAACTCTGGGTTACCAATCGCGGAGACAATACCATTTCTATTTTTAACACAGAAAACCTGGAATTAATTAAAAGAATTAAATCCGGGAAATTCCCTATACGAGCCAAATTCTCACCAGGTGGACAATATTTTGTTGTCAGCAATGCAGAATCGGGCCATATAGCAGTATTTGATACACAACAGAAAAAACTCATCAAAAAAATAAAACTTACGCCTCCTGTTCCCGAAGGAAAAGACAAAGACCGGTATTTTGCTGAGTTTGAAGGTTCCTCTGTGCCCATTGGCGTGGTTGTTCCCAACAACAAAACGGCTTATGTAGCAAATACCCACTCCGATGTGGTTACCGTTTTCAACCTTGAAGAACTGAAAATCGAAAAACACATTGAAGCAGGCAAAGAGCCGGACGGTATCAATTATTCCCCGGTTACACCGGAGAACTAAAGCTTAGGATAGAAGGAAAATTATACAGGTGGCTGGCACAAAAAAATGGTTTTCCATTGTTACATTATTCACTTTGTTCATGAAGGTGTATATTGTTAAATTGTTCTATTGTTTGATGGTTAAATGGTTAGCGGATGCTTTCTAATTGTCTCTGCTACTGTTCATTGTTCATTTCTCACTATTCACTTCGTTCATGAAGATGTACGTTATTCTATTGCTTTAATCTAGCCCAGTGGGTTATGTAGAAAATTCAACAATCCATCTTAATTCAACTAAAACCCACGGGGTTGAACGACATAACAAAAATAACAATGCCCTTACAAGAAGTTTTCTGTCTCGCATATTGATCTGAATGATAAAGACTAAACCTTTTCAACTTTACAAGCCGATATTTTGAACGGAGCTATTTTGGAATAGGGATCCAGCTCTGCCCTTGTAAGCTTATTTACCGGTGCTTCGTAAAAATGCCAGGGCATGAACAATTCACCTTCTACTACTTCTTCGCTGCTCTTGAGGAAAGTTTCCAGCTCTCCGCGATCATTCGACAACCGGACCTTATCGCCCTCCTTCAACCCTTTCTTTTCAACATCAAAGGGATGCATCAAAACATAAGATTCATTTATAAAATCAGTTAGCGCCTTATTTCTCCTTGACATGGTGGCCGTATGATAATGATATAAGATACGTCCTGAATTCAGAAGAAAAGGAAATTCCGGTGTTGGCTGTTCAGACTGCTCCACGTGGTCCACGGGGTTCAGCAGGGCTTTCCCGTTTTTGGTGTTGAATTTATCGAGAAAAAGGGTACTGGTACCCGGATGATCTTTCGATGGACAAGGCCACTGAATTCCATCATGCTCTATCCGTTCATAAGTAATCCCAGCCATAATAGGTGTAGCCTGGGTAATTTCTTCAAAAATCTCTTTGGCATTCCGGTAACTTCCGATATTGTAACCCATTCGCTCAGCAATTTTCACAATAATTTTCCAGTCTTCCTCTGCTTCTCCCGGCATTTCCACGGCCTTTCTTACTCTTAGAACCCGCCGGTCGCTGTTTACGAAAGTTCCGTCTTTTTCTGCAAAAGAAGAGGCTGGCAGAATCACATCGGCATAAGGGGTTGATTCCGTTTTAAAAATATCCTGGACGACCAGAAAATCAAGATTTTTCAGTGCCTGCTCCGTATGGTTCGTATCCGGATCGGTCATCATAGGATTTTCACCCATAATGTACATCGCCTTCACTTTCTTATCATAAGCTGCATTCATTATCTCTACCGTAGTTAATCCCGGTTTGGACGGCAGTTTTTCGTATTCCACATTCCAAAGCTTAGCCAGTTTTCTGCGATTATCATCATCTCCGGCAGGAATATAACCCGGGTAATTAATCGGGGAAACGCCAATATCAGTAACTCCCTGTACATTATTTTGTCCGCGGGGCGGGTCAATTCCGGCGCGTTCTTTCCCGATCTGACCTGTGATAAGCATCATGTTTATTAATGAAAAAACATTATGCGTTCCTGTCACCTGCTGACTCATCCCCATACCGGTTGCAACCATTGCAGTTGCAGCACTGGCATACATTTTCGCAGCTTCCGTAAACTTTTCTTTGGGAACTGTTGTGATTTTTTCTGTCTCCTCCGGCGTATACTTTTCCACCAGCTCTTTTAAAGTCTCAAAGGCTTCCATTCCTCCTTCCACACGCTGTTTGATAAATTCCTCATCAAAAAGTTCCTCTTTAATAATTACCCGTATCATACCATTTAGGAGAGCCACATCCGTCCCAAGCCTGGGTTGCATCCAGATGTCGGCATATTTCACTATAGGCGTCCATTTAGGATCGCACACGATAATCTTCATCCCATTATACTGCCCGTTTTTTACATAGGTGGCTGTAACCGGATGAGTTTCAACAATGTTGTTTCCCGTGATAAAAAGTAAATCTGTTGTGGCAAAATCTTCAATTGAATTGCTGCCTGCTCCATCGCCAATGGACTTAAGCATAGCTGTTACAGTTGATGCATGGCAGAGTCTCGTACAATAATCCAGGTTGTTATTTCCAAAAGCAATTCTCACAAATTTCTGAAACAGGTAATTATCCTCATTGGTACATTTGGCCGATCCATAACCAGCCAGGGCTTCACTTCCATGCTTCTCCCTGATCTCATTAAATCTAGCGGCAATCAGGTCTAAAGCCTCATCCCATTCAGCTTCAACAAACTCCCCGTTTTTCTTAATCAATGGTTTCGTGAGCCGGTCTTCGGAATGAACATAGTCCAGTCCGAACCTGCCTTTAATGCACAACCTGCCATCATTGGGCATCACATCTTCGACGCCATCAGAACGAACAATTTTCCCATTTTGCACAAAGAGCATTATCTGGCAACCAACGCCGCAATAAGGACAAGTCGTTCTCACTTTCTTGTCAATTTTTTCAATATTGATTTCTTCCCGGTGGGGTTTCTCCACCAAAGCGCCGGTTGGGCATAGCTGTACACATTCGCCACATCCGTCACATTCCGATTCATCCCATTTATCAGCTCCGGCAATGATGTAGGAAGTAATTCCGCGTTCGCTGAAAGAAAGGACGTTCTTTCCCTGCACCTCATCGCAAGCCTTGATGCAGCGGAAACACTTGATGCATTTGGAACCATCGTAAGTCAGTACCGGCGAAGTATCATCCACCGGATAATTCATTTGTTTATAAATATTAGGGTAGCTTCTTCTTTCCGATTCTTCCAGGTCATATTTCCTGGCCAGGAAATAGAGTTCATCAAAATAAGTTCCGTCGTAATGGTCATTGTGTTCAGCAAGTAGATATTCAAGGGTATGTTTCCTGGCCTGCTCAATCTCCTCATCGAATGCAGTAACCTTCATTCCATCAGCAACTTTGACAGTACAGGCCATAACCAGCCCTCGCTGCCCCTCAATCTTTACCACACACATTCTGCAGGCTCCTGTGGGCGATAGTTTTTTATGATAACACAGGAAAGGAATTTCAATTCCATTATCAAGAGCAACCTGAAGAAGATTAGCACCTTCTTCAGCCTGTATGTTTTTACCATCAATGGTTAAATTTACCATATTGCGCATATTGAGGAATTTTAAAAGTATTCTTTAAAATATTTATAGGTGCTGGCAAGAGGTAATATTGGTGAAGCGCCTAAAGGACAAAGTGAATTTGCTGCCATATATTCAGCCTCATTTTTCATTTTTTCCAGCATTTCTTCCCTGTTTCCATTTTTCTGTGATTTAATCTGATCCATCATCATCACCAGTTGGGTTGTACCTACCCGGCAGGGCACGCACTTACCGCAAGATTCATGCTGGAAGAACTTAAGGATATCGTACAACATTTCAAAAAGACACCTGGAATCATCGAGTACCATAATGGCACCTGAACCCAGGATAGCCTCCTTTTCTTTTAAGGTATCATAACCCATGGGAGTATCCAAAACCGACTCATCAACAAACGTTCCTGCTGCTCCACCTAAAACAGCTGCCTGGAAATCCTCACCATCTTCGATGCCCCCTGCCATATCCTCTATCAGTTCTCTCAGGGTAACACCCATTTCGGTTTCGTAATATCCTGGCTTTTCAACATCGCCGCTAATGGTGAAAATCTTTGTGCCCGGCGACTTTTCGGTTCCAAATTTCCTGTAATTTTCCGGGCCATGCTCAATTATGTAAGGAATGTGAGCAAAAGTTTCCACATTGTTTATCAGGGTTGGGCAACCAAAAAGACCTTTTTGGGCAGGGAATGGAGGCTTAATTCTTGGATAACCTCTTTTTCCTTCAAGTGATTCGAGCAGTGTAAGCTCCTCTCCGCAAAGATATGAACCGGCTCCTAATCGAATTTCAAGATCAAGTGAAAAATCTGTTCCCGGAAGCTTTTTACCAAGGTAGCCTTCTTTGTAACAGTTTTCTAGTGCTTTCTTAACTTTCTCTATAGACTCGGAATACTCTGCACGAATATAGATATACCCTTTTTGTGCTCCTATAGAAAAGGCAGAAATCAACATCCCTTCAATCATCAGGTGAGGATCTTGCTCCATGATCACCCGGTCTTTGAAAGTTCCTGGCTCTCCCTCATCAGCATTGCAAATAATATATTTCGGTCCGCAATAATGGCAAACGGCCTCGTCTGTAAAACGCCCCTTCATGCCTGTTGGGAAACCAGCGCCGCCCCTGCCTCTCAATCCTGAATCGTTTATCGTTTGAATAATTTGCTTGGGTTCTTTTTTAAGAGATTCTTTCAATGCAGAGAACCCACCAGCAGACTGATACTCACTTATGCTTAACGGGTTAATCTTTCCTGCATTTTTCAATGCTATTTTTGTTTCCTGTATCACCTGAATTATTATTGATTTTGATTTGAACGAATACTACGAATAATATTAGATAACTTATAAGCATCAATATTTTTATAAAGCTTTTCATTGATCATCATCACCGGAGCATTATCGCATTGGCCAAGGCACTCAGAAGTCTCCAGGGTAAACAATTTATCATGAGTAGTTTCTCCCATTTCTACATCCAGCATCTTTTCCAGGGTATTTAATATGTCAAATGTCCCCTTCATTCTGCAAACCGGTGATTTACAAAGCCGGATGATATATCTCCCTCTTGGTTCCTCACTAAACATAGAATAATACTTCACAACCCCATATACACTGCTTAAGGTTATATTCAGATAATCTGCAACCTCTTTCATATCGGAAACGGAAACATAATTATCCGGGCGATTATTTTGTATATCGTGCAGGATCATCAACAATTGATCCTTAGTGGGCGGATATTTATTAAGCAACTTTTTTATCATCGCAATCCAATTTTATTTTAAAAATAATTCAAATATCCAAATATGTCAAGGTATTAAAACTATATAGACTGAATTTAATTAAAAATCAAAAAGCTCTTTCCCGGAATAAATATTCATGCTTTGATTTCTTACAAAGCCGGCTAGTGCAATTTCATTTTCCTCACAAATTCTAATTGCTTGTTTTGTGGGGGTACTCTTTGAAATAATAAAAGGACAATTAATATAACCTGCAATCTCAGCAACACTAGCCGTTACACTGCTCGTAAGAAACAACATCTTATCTGAAAAACTAATATTTTGAAGAAGACTGTACCCAATAAGCATAAATAAAGTATTCTCCTGGCTAATGCCACTATAAGTTTTGACAATATGATGATTTGTTGCCAGAGCTGAAGAATTAAAGGCTCCTGTTTTCCAGAAATTTCCACAGTTTTCCTTCATTTTACTCAAAAGAAAGCACACTTGTTCCGGAGAAATCCTCAATCTTTTCTTTTTCGGCAAATCAATTTCTTCATCTATGTCATTCTCAAAATCAACAAAAACAGACTGGTCATCCAAATCATAGTTAAAACCCCTGATATTTGAAATGGAGTTTATATATCGATGAAAATAGAGATATCCTGTAATTAATTCATTTACATATAATCCGCTGCAGCTAATTTGAAAAGACCTCTGATTGTTAAGATAAACATCAAGAAGAATTTCCGGTGCAACAAAGTCCTTTATCTTTTTAGCTTGTCCCCGATTTATGCGTATAACATCAATCTTCTTCATATTTTTTTAATTCCTGCGGTGAATTAATATTTATAAAAATTTTATATTCTGTCACTTTCACATAATAAGGCTCAATATGGTCTAAAAAAGACTGAACAGATAGATCCTGTGAATTTTTTATAAATGACTCCAACGGCTGCAATAATTTTCGGTTATAAATACCATGTAGAGGTTCGGTTCCATTTTTGCTAACAGGTATTACGGCATTTCTGTGACCACAAAAATTAACCAGTTTGTCAATAGCAGTTCCTTTCAGAAAGGGCATATCCCCAGCTACTATAAAAATAAAACCGGAAGATGAATGATACATTGCAGAATGAATACCTGCCAAAGGACCTTTGTAGGGAAAGACATCGGGATACTTTTTAATTTCCCTGAAATCTTTAAAAGATTCCGGCTGATTCGTTATTAATAAAATCTCATCAAATTTTACTCTAAGTACATCCAGTTGATGGGATAAAATAAACTTGTCTTTCAATTTTTCCAGAGATTTAATACTTCCTCCAAAGCGTTTATTTCTCCCACCCGCTAGTATTGCAGCAGAAATATTTATTGTATTTTTGTTTTCTGATTGATTATATGTGCCGCTAAACATGGGTATCTGCTTAAAAAATCATAGCCTGAATTATTATTAATACTAGCAAGATAATTTAAAAATATAAAAAAATCAGGTATTTTAGTGAACAAATTAAGTGATTAAGACATATACTAATGTAAATAATCTAAAAATAAACCAACAAGAATGCGACCTTACATACAGGAACTTATCAAAGATATTGAATACATCATAAACCATTGCGGAAATTCATACTCCTTTGATAATTGGCTAAACCAAATGCCTTCCTCTACATTATTTGGCAATCCCAAAAAACTGGAAGAAATAACCGGAATGCCTAAAGATGCATTACCCCCTGAAGAACAACTTAATAATAAAGAAAGGGCTCAATTAAGTAAATCCCTTGAAAAATTACTGGAAACTTTCCATTTTATTGCTGATTTTCCTGAAAAAGTACCTTCTGAAGAACGTTATAAGCATTTACGTTCGGTATGGGACTCTCAACAAGTATATTTAGGAATGGGCGAAAACCACATCGAATTTTGTGAATATGATAAAAACACTTGTCCATTCCCGAAATATTGTGACTTGTGTAACGAAATAAAAGAGCAGGAAAGGCTTTACAATAAAATTCACAACAAACAATAACCTCAGCTTTTTCTTTTCTCAAAACCATTAAGGATTAAACCTTATCTTATCATGGATAATCAAATGAATATGTTATTTTTGACAGAAATAACCTGGTAAATTTATATCTATGAAAAAACGTTTTCCGCTCTGGCTTAAGATAATCCTTGGAATGATTGTTGGTGTAATATGGGGATTAATTGCTGTTTTTACCGGACTGAAAGAATTTACGCTTGACTGGATCAAGCCCTTCGGAACCATCTTTCTAAACTTATTAAAACTTATTGCTGTTCCGCTTATTTTTGTATCCCTTGTTAAAGGAATATCCAGCCTTACAGACATTTCAAGGCTTTCCAGGATGGGATTAAAAACAATAGGTTTGTATATCGGGTCAACAATTATTGCTACTACGCTCGGTTTAGGGCTTGTTAACCTCCTGGAACCGGGCAATACTTTTCCCGAGGACAAACAAACTGAACTTCAGGAGCGTTACGAAGTAGACATAAAAGAAAAAGAAATTTCAGCGGAAAAGGTTAAAGAAAGCTCCCCTCTTCAGTTTCTGGTAGACATGGTGCCCAAAAACATCATCAAAGCATCTTCAGACAATTCCAAGATGCTTCAGATTATATTTTTTGCCATATTGTTTGCCATTGCAATGGTGCTTATACCATCTGAAAAAATAAAAACCGTTAAAAGTTTTATCGACGGGTTAAATGAAATCATTTTAAAAATTATCGATTTTATAATGAAATTCGCTCCCTACGGAGTTTTTGCTCTCCTTGCAGCTCTAATTGTTGAGTTTTCGGGAGACACGGATTTATTTGTAGCGCTTGCAAATTATGCAGGAACTGTAATCCTCGGATTATTCATTATCATTCTTTTTGTATATCCTTTCTTTATAAGATTGCTGGCCGGCGTAAAATACAAGGATTTTTTCCGTGCGATTTTTCCTGCACAGATGGTAGCCTTTACTACAAGCAGCAGTGCGGCTACATTGCCAGTAACTTTGCAGCAAACAACAAATAAGCTGGGAGTATCCAAAACAGTTGCAAATTTTGTTCTTCCTGTCGGAGTTACCATTAACATGGACGGAACCTCCTGCTACCAGGCTATTGCTGCTGTTTTTATTGCACAGGTCTTTGGTCTTGATCTAACTTTAACACAGCAATTAACAGTTGTACTTACGGCAACGCTTTCGTCCATAGGAACACCCGGAGTGCCGGGAGGGAGTATCATTATGCTGGTAATTGTTTTATCAAGCGTTGGCCTGCCCGCTGCAGGACTTGCCCTGATTCTGGGTATAGACAGGCCGCTGGATATGCTAAGGACCGTTGTAAACATTACTGGTGACTCAACCATTTCTACTGTTGTCTCTAAAAGTGAAGGTGATCTGAATTATCCGGTAAAAGATGTTCAGAGTTCTTAACTGGTACAAAATAATTTATTTGCTAAATTCTTTTCTGTGGTAAGAGCAGGATAAGACAGGAAATGAAAAGATTCCCCACTCGGCCCCGGACAATAATCCGATGACCGGGATGAATTCCCGGGACCAATATCTGCATTCTACCACAAAGAATAAAAGCTCAACCTTCTTTTTTAAAATTAAAAACATTAAAGAATTACTAACAAAACATTAAAATTTGTTTTCCAGACTTTTGAATTTATTTATCTTCACAGCTTCAGTAATAAATTTATTGAGAGACAAAACCCTCATCTACTAAATGTAGACAAAAAGCAATGAATAAAAAATGAGGGTTACATGGCAGAAGAAACAAAAAAATATAGACTTTGGAGTAAGTAAGTAATAGAACGTCAGGCAAATAAACAAACTTTATATGAATGAAATATTATAAACTTATTATTGTAATTATTTTGTTTTCATTAATTAGAATTATTCCCGTTAAAGGGCAGAATATAAATGATTCTATAAAAAAAGAAAACCCAGCCTTAAATCAAATATTAAACCAACATTTTGAGGGTCAATGGTTTTTAGCCTACCAATATAAGAAAATCCGAAAAAAAGAAACCAATCAGTTCAGGTTAAAAAGAGGATACCTAACCTTTAAGCACAGATTTAACGACAGGTTCAATGTTCGATTTACACAAGATATAACACTTGATGAAGAAGGAGATGATGCTGGAAATATTGAAACGCGGCTTAAATACTGTTATCTGAATATTAACCTGGATAATTTTGCTTTTTTCTCAATGCCGCGTGTTGAGATAGGTCTGGTTCACAGGCCATGGCTGGATTTTGAACAGGACATTAACAGGTATAGGGTTCAGGGTAAAATGTTTCTTGATAAAAACCACATTTTGAGTTCAGCCGATTTCGGTCTAACATTCAGAACACTGCTAGGAGGAAAAATGAACAAAAAATTTCTTGAAAGAACAGGTACAAAACACAAAGGCAAATATGGCAGTTTCTCAATAGGAATATATAATGGCGGAGGATATCATGCAGTAGAGAAAAACCAGTCCAAGACCCTTGAAAGCCGATTGACAATAAGACCTTTTCCAAAAAATATTCCGGGCATCAAGATGTCTTATAACACAATCTATGGGAAAGGAAATACAAAACTAAGTCCAGATTACATTGTTCACAATGGCTTTATTTCTTATGAATCCAAACACTTTGTGGTTACAGGACAATATTACCAGGGACAAGGCAATATGAGCGGAAGCCTTGCTGATACTGTAGGAAATGCCTTAAAAAATAAAGGTTTTTCAGTTTTTGGAGAATATAAAATACCTTCCACAAACTTTACTTTATTTGGAAGGTATGATGAATTTTCAACTAACGATAATCAATGGATGACAAACCAAACTTACATCTTTGGTATAGGCTATTACTTTTACAAAAACAGTAAATTTATTTTTGATGCCGAGCATCAAAATTTTAATGATCCCCTGATAGACGATATCACCTTTTATGAAGCAGCTATTGAAATAAAATTTTAAACCTCTTCAGTAAAATTAATCCCAATTTAGAAGCTAAAGACCTTCTCTTCATTTAAAATAAATCATTAAATTTGGTAAACAGTAAATCAAATTTTTAGCTTAAAGTTATAAACTGCTACTTTAAAAAAAGTATATTACTGAAGATCTAAAAAAATAAACCTCTTTAAATATGTACCTCTACTTAATCGTTCCTTTCAGAACTCATTTCAGCCTTAAATCCTCAAGTTATGTTTCTTTAGGTGATGCCTATAAAAATTTCTGGAAAAACTTTGCTGCAAAACTCGATGCAAATGAACAAAAGAAGATAAGTTTATTACATCAGCCTAAGGGAAAGAACATGCGTTTTAAAGTAATTCATGAAGACTCAAATTTACTCCGCGAAGAAATATTAAAAATAAATGAAGATGAAAAAATAAAAACATTGATTAAGGAGGTTGTTTATGAACAAAACAAGATATATTTTCCAAATAATCAAAATGAAAAAATAAATTTCGTAGAGGGTACATCAAATTTCACACTATTCGACAATACAATCGGGATATTTGAAATCACCCTGGAAATTCCTTCCGCATTTTTTCATGAATTAGATTCATTCATAGAAAATATTCAGCATTGGGGAAATGATGTTTGCAACAAAATTGTTCAAACAACCTATAATGATACTATTCTACCTCTCATCAAAAAAATTGTTAATTTCGATAAAAACAGGAAATTTATAGCAAACATAGAAAACCACTATGGTTTCCCGGATATAAGTAAGAAAAAAAACTTATTAATTCATAAAGCACAAACAGGACAGCCCTTATGGGTTAATCGTACGCTTATTCAAAATCAGGATTCGAAAATAAATCCGGATTTAATTAATAAATGGATTTTTACTCATTCATCAATTACTGACATAATAAATACCTTAGAACAATATAATGATGATGAAAAAAACAGTGCGTACCTTGGATGGGGAAATAACTTTATATACAACGAGATCAACAGCCATGTAGTAAAGGATGCTAAAAAGGCCTTGTTGTTGTCGCAATATTATTATGGCGTTTTGGATAGTTTGAATATTAATTTATCCTATATCGTAGGACAATCAAACTACATCAGCAAATTTAAGGAGAGCAAAAATTATAATTCCTTGTTAAAAGAACTTGTCAATATTGTAAGTATTATCCGGGTAGGATATATAGATACACTCCAAAACTTTCAGGGCGACCGGGAATTTTTCTTCAGGCAGGTAATTGAAAGCTGGTCTATCCCCGAATTATTTGAAAATATTGAACAAAAAAGTAATGTGTGTAAAGAAAAAATTTCAGAAATATACAAACACAGCATGAAGAAAAGCCAGTTTATAGTTGAACTGCTGTTGTTTTTCCTGGGCGGAATTTCTTTACTGGAGTTTGTCAATACATTAATTACATTTTGGTCGAATAAAACAGGGATAAAAGATGACATCCCCGGGTTATATGATCTTGGGGCACAATTTTCGCCCGACGGACTTTTATGGTCGGGGACGATATTGTTAATTGTTTTCTTCATTCTATATAGCAACTATTTCATTAAAGGAAGTAAAGAATAAACCAAAAAATGAAGCAAAAATTATCCAAATACATCCTGAATCATATTGAAAAGCTTACTTTACCAGATGAGCTTGTTACTGCAAAAAAGAAAGTTGAAGAAGAATATGAACATCTAAATAAGCTGGTAAATCAAGAATCCCCACCTAATATTTATGCTGTCAATACCCTGGTAGGGCATATGGATTCTCAAAAGCTCAGTTTACAAGATATTAGAAAGTTCCAAGATCATTTAATTGAAAATCACGCTTTAAAAGTTTCAGGCGTGTTTTATGACAACTATACTACACGATGCATTTCATATACTCGTGCATGGCTTTACAGTCTGGGAGGAGGAGGAATAAGTCCTGAACTCTATAATCTTCTTCTAAGTGCTATTCAGAACAGGGAATTTAATCCCGAAATTCCCTCAGACCTCTCTTATTCAAGCGGAGATGTAATTCCAGGAGCCAACTGGGCAAAATATCTTATGAATTATTTGAAGAAAAATCATCAGTACGAGATAAAACCAAAAGAAGGAATATCTTTAATTAATGGGGCATTTGTGCATGTAGGTTCTGCCCTTTCCACAATATCAACGCTTCTGTTATCCTGGCATGCTTTCATGGAGATCTCCAAAATAAATGCAGAAATATGTAACGCAAATTCTTCAAACTTTACAACCCATTTAACAGATAACCAGGAAGATTACATTGCTGAAATATGCGAATATTTTAACGACAGAATCAATTGCAATATCCATTCTTCAGTACAAGATCCTGTAAGTTTAAGAACTCTTCCACAAAATGCATCTGCTTTCCTTGTTTCTATAAAAAACTATTTAAAATCCATAGACATTTCATTACAAAGGAAATCTGACAACCCCCTGATTATCGAAAATGAGAACCAGGTTTTTTCACAGGGTAGTTTTGTGTGTCCTGAGGTATCTCTTTCCACAGGTCAGCTTATTGACTCTGTCCTTATGATTTCCTGGATTATAGAAAGGCGAATCCACTATACATTAAGTGGTAAGATTGATAGAATTTCTATCAATTATAGCCAATCAAATAAAGATCTTGGCTTTATTCAAGTACCCAAAATGGCAAGTGCCATTCTTGAAAATATGCGCTATTATGCATCACGAAGAACTTTTGCGTCAGGCAGCACTACATCATACGGCACTGAAGATTTCTGGTCAATGGGTTCTTACAATATCTCCATTCTAAAAAAATGTATAAGTGATCTAAACCGTTTGCTCTCCATTGAAGGATCAGTTTATGGATCTGTCGCTAAAAAATCATTTAAAAACATCGCAGAAAAATATCAAATCTTAGAAAAGTTATCAGCAAATGATCTGTATGAAAATTATGAAAAACTTCAGAAAAAAATACTCGATTATTATAAAAACAACCCAACACGCATCAAACCATAAATAAACCGGATTCAAATAATAAAAAAACAGAGATCGCCTGCTTTTGGCAATGCAACACTTTTGATCAAATTTAAATCATAGAAAATCAAGTGGTATAAATTTTATATAAAATTAAAAACCAGTAGAATATTCGTAGAAAATTTTACGCCAAAACAAATTCCCGGAATAAATCTAATGAATACTTCAGTAGCTGAGGCTTTCTTTCCCGCATAAATAAAATTTTTCAAGAAATCTTAGGAAGCAGGGAAGGTGGTGAATAAAATTGTGTTTGACCAGGCCTGAGTTTACGAAGGCATGGGAGTTAATTTTATTCGTGGGTGGGGTTTCCTTAGATTTCTAAAAATTTTTGTTCAGGCGGTGACCTTTTTTGCTACTTTTTTGTGTGGCAGACAAAAAAGTAGATGATTTCCCTGGTTTAAAGCTTCATATAATTTTATTTTTAAACAACACCCAGCCTTAAAATCAAACCCTCTAATAATGCGAAAAATGCAGAAAAAAACAGAGATGTTAAAGATTCAAAAACTTTAGTTCGACCTAAGCCTTAATTTTCAGGGTCTGGAATTCAATAAATTATTTTTTAAACAATTCCTTATCTAATTTTGAAAAAATTTGCTCACGTAACGCATGCATTCTGCCAAAATCCCTTTTCCTATTCATCCTTAGTAGATTATACCTCCATTTTCCAAAATATTTCTTGATCCACAGATAATAGCGAAAGGCAAATAATCCAGTAAAAGGTAAAGAAATTAAGTATCCCAGTGTGATCCACCAATCACCTGAAAATATACCCACAAATAAAGTTTGCAGTAAATATAAAAGAGGAAAAACAACCAGACATGCTGTACTCCTTACAGAACTGACAAATTGCGGATCTTTCATTTTACCAGCCATCCAAACAGGAATAAAATAGGGAAACAAATTATTTAGAAATCCGTAAAGAAAAACGGGAAATCCAAGCAAATAAAGAGGACCCTTTGCAATCAACCCCAAAAGGGAATACTTTTTCTTTTCGAAAAGCCAATTCCTTAATTTGTGTCTTTTCAACAAATTCTGATATTCCTTTCTTTTTTGGTCCAACTCATTTAAATCAGCTTCTTTATCCTGGAATTTTCTTTCAAAAAGATCAACAAACTTCCTGTCCTGGAAAAACTTATTAGGTTGTTTCAAACTTGGGTAACCCAAATGATATTTTAACCGGAACTTATAAAGATCCCTAAGATCATCAACAAGATGATAATGCGCATCAAAATCAATATGCAGCATCACCTCTTTCATTTTCTCCGCAATCTCATCTTTTAATAAATTTAATGCTTTAGGAGGCTCCTTTTTGTAAGCATCAAAATACTTTGAAATGGTAAAAGGTTTCCCGTAATTAACTACAAGCGTTTGGTGAAATTTTGAATAATGGGAATAGTCAAGACCCACCGGCACAATTTTAAGGTTTAACTGGAAATTATTGTGCTCCTCGGTCTGAAATGCAAAGCGGCAAATTCCTTTCTTCAGAGGTCTGAGTTTCCTCTTGTCTCCATGGTTCCCTTCAGGAAACATGACGATTGGATGTCCCTTGGTTAAAACATCAGTCACCTTTTGCATGATTCTTTCATTCTGTTGCAAATTACCATAGCCATCCCTGATACGATAGATTGGCATAATCTTCAGGAAATAGAGTATTCTGGCAATAATTTTCTTTTTAAAAATATCAGAACGGGCTAAATATACGGGTGGATTCTTAGTAGTTTCCAGTATTGCCAATGCATCCATCAGGGCATTCTGATGGTTCGGAACATAAATTACAGGTGAATTTTCAGGGATGTTTTCTTTGCCCAGAACAGTAACAGAGCGATAATAAGAACGGTGATTAAAATTAACAAATCTTCGAAGAAAAATATAGCGCCAATCCCTTTTCTCTATATTATGTAGTGCCATACGACAATTGAATATTTTTTTATACTTTTATTTTAAAACCATCCTTGATTTTAAACTCAAGCTTTTTGTTTAATGGTTTTTTCGACAAGATTCCGGCAATTAACAAACCAGAAATAATATGCCAGATTCCCCACCAGGCAGCTATATAAGCCATACCTCCCAATCCATCAAACAGGTTCGGATTAAATATTAGCACCAGGGCCAGCCCGGAATTCTGTATTCCTGTCTCTATAGAAATTGAACGTCTGTCTTCACGAGACACTTTAAACAAACTGCTTATTGAAAATCCGGTTGCTAAAGCCAGTGCATTGTGTATCAATACAATTATAAAAATCAGATGAATATATTTAATAAAATACTCAAAGTTATTGGCAAATGCTACAACAATAAACCCTGTAAATATTAGTATTGAAAAAATCTTGATCGGTTTTATTATCTTTTGGGTAACTTTTGGAAAATATTTCGAAAAAAACATACCCAATACCAATGGAATTCCCAGTAAAATAAAGACTGTCCGCAACATATGCCATGGATTAACCTCAATCGGAATAATAATATGTGAAGCCCTTTCATACATACTCCCCCAAAAAGCAAAATTTACAGGAGTAAGAAAAATAGCCCCCAGTGTGGCAATAGCCGTAAGGGTAACACTTAAGGCAGCATTCCCGCGCGCCAGAAGCGAAATAAAGTTTGATATGTTCCCTCCGGGGCAGCAGGCAACTAATATCATTCCTAAAGCTACACTGGCACTGGGCTTTATTGCAAGTATTAATAAAAAAGTAAGGGCAGGCAAAAGAAAAAACTGAGAAAAGAAACCAATAATCGCAGATTTGGGCTTCTTTATAATGTTTTTAAAACTCTGTACATCAACCTCTAACGCCACCCCAAACATAATAAATGCCAACGTAATGTTTAAAATCAATAATCCACCCGGACTGAAATTCAACCTGATATCATCTAAAACTTGTAAGGCATCTGCCATAATCAAATGTTTAAATCAGCAAATATAGAAAAATTAATTTCATCAGAAAGATATGTTTAATCAATTATTCTTATTTAACTACCTGATTACTTAAACAAAGTATGTTGTCGAATCTACGTTAATTTCAACAATAAAATTTATTAAAAAAGACTCTTATCAGGTCAGAATCAAAAATCCTCATAAAACATATCTTTTGATTCAATTATTTATATATTTCGGAGATTTTTCTTCTGTAATAATTTTTCAGACACATAAAACAAATCTATGAAATTATACAAAAATAAAACAATCTGGATAACAGGTGCTTCTTCGGGTATAGGAGAAGCTGTTGCTTATGCCTTTGCAAAACAACAATCAAATCTTGTTTTATCAGATATTAATGAAAAAAAATTGCATGAGGTAAAAAACAAATGCAATTCTCTTGGCAGTCAGGCAGAAGTGTTTCCCTTTAACCTCGAAGACACATATAAATTCCCTGAAATTGTAGAATCTGTAATCAAAAAGTTCAAGCAAATAGATGTCTTGATTAACAACGGGGGAATTAGTCAGCGTTCCAGAATAGATGAAACATCTCTTGATATTGACAAAAAAATAATGAATATCAATTATTTTGGGAACATTTATCTTACCAAACTTGTTTTACCACATATGAAAAAGAACGGAGGAGGGCAGGTTGCAGCGACAACCAGTATTGTAGGAAAGTTTGGGTTCCCGCTCCGTTCAGCTTACTCTGCCTCAAAACATGCACTGTATGGATTCTATGAAACCCTCAGGCTTGAAATGGCTTCGGAAAATATAAAGGTATCGATGATCTGCCCGGGAAGAGTTCAAACGAATATATCAATGAATGCCCTGAATAAGGAAGGTGAAAAACACAACCAAATGGATAAGGGGCAGGAAACCGGAATTACAGTAGAAAAAAGCGCAAAAATAATACTAAAAGGATTAAGAAAAGAAAAAAAAGAAATTATGGTGGGGGGTAAAGAATTACTAATGGTATATTTTAAAAAATATTTGCCTTTTATTTTTAACAAAATTGCCGGGAAAATAAAACCGACCTGATTTCCTGCTTATAGAAGTTTATAGTAGGTTCACGTATATTTTTTTTTAAGGTTTCCTAATTTTTTAATACCTTGCAAACCTAAAATTTTTTGAGCGATGGATAAAAAAATTATTAGTGGGATACAGCAAATTGGTATTGGTATCGATCAAAATGTAAAAGATGCCTGGAAATGGTATCATAAAGTATTTGGAACCGACATTAAAGTATTTGAAGATACCACTGTTGCAGAGCTCATGCTGCCCTACACAGGAGGCAAACCTCAAAAAAGACATGCTGCTTTGGCCTTTAATTTGCAAGGAGGTGGAGGTTTTGAAATTTGGAGATACACTCAAAGACAACCCCAGCAACCAAAATTCAACGTAAAAATTGGGGATTTAGGCATTTTTGCTGCTAAAATTAAATGTAAAAACATTAAAGAAACCTACAAAGAACTAAAAGCAAAGAATGTAGAAATCCTGAATGACCCTCAGCCAACACCAAACGGAAAAGAAACATTTTTTATCAAAGATCCGTTTGGAAATCATTTTCAAATGGTTGAAGCCAATTCATGGTATAAAGATGAAAAGAAACATTCCGGAGGAGCCTACGGAGCAGTTATTGGTGTATCAGATATTAATGAAGCCAAAAAAGTCTATTCCGAAATACTTGGTTACGATGATGTAATATATGACAGTGAAGGCAAATTTAATGATTTAAATATTCTCCCCGGGGGAAGTGAAGAATTCAGAAGGGTATTATTGGGGCACAGCGAGCCCAGAAAAGGAGGCTTCTCTTTATTGCTCGGAGACAGCACCATAGAACTTGTCCAGGTCAAATCACGAGAAGCACAAAAAATTTATAAAGATCGCTACTGGGGAGATCCGGGATTTATTCACTTGTGTTTTGATATTCATGGAATGAAAGCTCTCAAAGAAGAGTGTAAAAATAAAGGTTTTGAATTTACCGTAGACAGCCATGTTAAACACAACAATGATAATAGTTTCGACATGGGAGAAGCAGCAGGACATTTTTCTTACATCGAAGATCCCGACGGAACTTTAATTGAATTTGTGGAGACACACAAAGTTCCCCTTATCAAAAAGCTTGGATGGTATATTAAACTTCGTAAAAGAAATCCACAAAAACCATTACCAAACTGGCTCATAAAATCCATGTCTTTTAACAGGATAAAATTTAAGGATAAAATAAAGAACAGAAAAAATAAGAAAAAATAAGAAAAATTCCTCCTTTTTTAGCAATTAACCTTGTTCTGAAAGGTTTTCAGGATTCCCTGTTTTTTATATATTCACGCATATTTTTAATGGTATTAAAGGGGCCGGTATTATAAACAATTTCTGCCAGCCAGTCGGGAAGCTGAACACTGGGCTTAATGCGACCGTAATAGGTTACTTTTACCCTCTCTTCGCCTTCTTTTTCAAAATGCCAGGATGCTTGCAGATCACCTATTCTGTTTATGCCATCTTTCTTTTCAAGCATTCCCTTAATGCTTTCAGATTCCGTGTAAACAATTCCTTTTTCAGGTTTATAATGAAGTACTGTTTTAATTACTATGTCTCTGTCCTTAGCAGGCCATGGAAAATCTGAGTGCATATAATAAATAAACTCCGAACTGCTTTCCCGCCTGATTAAATCGGTCTTTTCCGCAGCGTGCATCCACTCTTTATAGCTGGATACATCATTCATCATATCGCGAAAAGTTAAAATCTCTCCATCAAGCATGGATACAGCCTTAATCTCAACGTAAGGGCTATGATCCTTTGTTTTTGTATAAACTTTAATCCCATCTGAATCTTTGATCAGCTCCCAATTTTCCTGGGAATAAGATGAATGGATAAAAGAAAAGAAAAGAAAAAGAAAAGGAAGTAGCATTCTGTAATTCATATAAACAATTTAATTATCATTTTTGTGTTTGCAAAAATAATAATAATGAGATGAATAATAAAATATTGCCCAAAAAACAGATGCATGGACAAGTATAGCTAAAGAATTCCCCTGTTTTTTATTTCAAGGTATTTGTTCAGAACAGAAATTGTTAGCTCCTGTGGTCTTACCCGCAAATTTAATATTCCATAGTGACCCAGTTGTTCCATAAACTTGTTCTTTTCAAGCATCGTCTTCTCTGCAATGGTTTTAAAATAAATATCTTCGGTATTGTTAACAGTTTGATTAACAATCTTCTCAAGTTCTGTATTGATAAAGCTCACTAACAATATCAGGTGTTTCTGAGCCATATTTTTCAATATGGGCAATTGCCTTTTCAGGCCCAGCAGACTCTCATAATTTGTGTATAAAATCAGCAGGCTCCTTCCAGGCGTCTTTCGGCTAATTGTAGTATAAACTTGTTCCAGGTTTGATTCCTGAAATAACGTCTCCTGTTTGTATAAAGTCTCCAGCATACTGTTCAACTGAGTTCTTTTATTATCAGATTGTATAAAACTATGAATATGATCTGAATAAGTAAGAAGACCAATCTTATCGTGCTTTTTTAAAATTACATTACTCAACGCAAGGGTTGAATTAATTGCATAATCGAGCAAAGTCATTTCTTCAAACGGCATTTTCATCGTTCTGCCCATATCTACCAATTGGTAAACATTCTGCGCCCGCTCATCCTGATATTCATTCACCATCAATTTATTAACCCGTGCAGTGGCCTTCCAGTTAATTTTCCTGTAATCATCTCCTTTCACATATTCTTTAATATGTTCAAACTCACGATTATTCCCAATCCGTTGAACCTTTTTAAACCCAAGGGCATTCCTGGAATCAGAAAAGGCAATCAGTTCTGCTTTTTTTAGTTGATTAAAAGATGGATATACTTTTACTGTCTTTTTCTCGCCGGTTTTGAATCTTCTCGAAATAAGACCCACCAATGCATGAACAAATATATTTATTACTCCAAAGGAATAAGCGCCTCGTTTAACAGGTTTTAATTCATATGTTTTATAAATTGAAGCTTTGCTGTTTGCTGTAAATTCGATTTTAAAGTTTCTTATTTGAAACTGGTGCGGCAACTCATCGTAAATAAAACCTCTTAACTGAATAGAGTAATTATTTTTTAACCAGAGCATTACTTTATTTTTATCTCCGTTTGAGAATCTGTCTGGCATGTCACGGCCACCCTTAAAATCTCCGGATAAAAGGATAATTAATTCAAGAATAGTTATAACAACAAATAACAGGAGTAATACTTTTGCAATAATAAAAAACGGATAAAAAAAATAGCCAAAAATAAAAGCAACAGCTATTAAAAGCAACGTAATGTAAAAACGCCTGTTCAGGTATATTGATTTTAAAACATTCACTATCTGGGTATTTCTACTTTTTTTAATATAGATTCTACAATATCACTTGTCTGAATGCCTTCAATTTCTTTTTCAGGACTTGGAATTATCCGGTGAACCAAAGCATGAGGGGCTACAAACTTAATATCATCGGGTGTTATAAAATCCTTCCCGTTTAACGCAGCATAGGCCTTTGAAGCCTTAAGAATAGCCAAAGAAGCCCTTGGAGAAGCTCCAAGAAAAACATCAGGATTATTCCTGGTTTCAGTAACAATGTTAGCTATATATTGAAAAAGATGTTCTTCTACATGAATTTTTTCTGCTACCTTCCTTATTTTAAGCAACTCACTTGCTTTTAATAAAGGTTTCACAGATTCCAGGCTTTCTTTGTAATCTGACATGTTGTAAAGATTCAATATCTTCACCTCTTCGTCAACCGACGGAAAATCCATTTCCAGTTTAAAGAAAAACCTATCCAACTGTGCCTCTGGCAAACGATAGGTGCCTTCATGTTCAATTGGATTCTGAGTACCCACAACAAGAAAAGGTTCTTCCAGGTTATAGGTTTTTCCTTCAACAGTAATATTTCTCTCCTCCATCACTTCAAAAAGAGCAGCCTGGGTTTTTGCGGGGGCTCTGTTGATTTCATCTATCAGGACAATATTTGAAAACAACGGCCCTGCTTTAAACTCAAAATCTCCTTTCTTAGCATTGTAAACTGAAGTACCAATAATATCGGCCGGCATCAGGTCCGGAGTAAACTGAATACGTTTAAAATCCACATCAATAATTCTTGCAAGCAAACGGGCTGTCAATGTTTTGGCAACTCCCGGAACGCCCTCAATCAATATATGACCATCGGAAACAAGGGCAATTATTAGCAGATCAATCATCTGATCCTGACCAACAATCAACTTTCTTATTTCTTTTTTAACTGAATCAATCTCTTTTGAAAAATCAGTAAGATCAATGCGATCTTCAAACTCTTTATTGTCCATAGTATTTTTTTGTAAAATTTTCAATTAAGTTATTTAAATGTATTAACTCTTTCTGGCTTATTTGTTTTTTACTCTCAATTTTACGGATAAAATTAAGAACCTCACCTACCTTCTTTTCCCCTAATCCGCTTTTATTTCCCAGTTTCTGAATAATTTCCTCCTGGTTCATCTTCCAGTTTATGAAAAAATGATCTTTCAGAAAATTCTTGAACGAACGTATCCGGTGTTGTGCAATTGCTTTATGGTTTTTACTTCCAAGGTAAAGATTGCTAATCGTATGAATAAAATCAACTGATGTATTAACAGGCTTTTCAAGCACAGGAATGGGGCGCTGTACCCTTCTTCCTGCCAGCAATAAATACAAAACCAGCAGGGCAATAACTGTATAATAACTATATTTTAAAGATTTATGCCCAAGTATAACTTTAAGGGGTGTCTGATTCTGTAATAGCAAGGCATTATGATAATGGTCCCAAACTAACTTTTTCCGGTCAAGTTTCTTAAAAATAGTTTCCACATAATCATAAGTATTTCCTTTTAAGAAATAGTAATTGCTGAAAGCCATAGGTTCGGTATGAATATAAATATTTCCAAATCCCAAGCTGACTTTAACAAAATTCAAAGAATCTTCAATAAAGCCCTGTTTGGTTTTTGAATAAATGGAGTCCCTCTTTATTCGAAGGGTAGACATTTTTCTTAATACAGGGACTTTCGAGATGGTATCAATAAGCGCTTTTTCATCGTATGCCTTTATCTTCTGAGGTTCTCTTTTCCATTGATATGGCTGATCGACGAGTTTTAAGCCAAGCGTATCAAGCAAATCCTTGTCTACATTGTAGGCAGATAAAAACACATCACTTCCCCCACTAACAGATCGAAGCAATTTATTCAGACTGGGACGATCATACTCAATTTCATTAGCAACAGCAACAATAAGAACATTAGAAACGTACTCCCTGTCAAGTGTATAAAAACTTTTCTCATTACGATCTATTGAATGTTCCGGGAACATATCCGGAAGCATTCTGTATAAAGCTTCTGTTCCAAAAGGTATTTTATCTTTTGAGGAGAAAGTCTTAGACCAGTCAACAGGCTGAGGCTTAGAATACTCAAGCACAACAAGCAACAAAATGCCTATAATAAGAAAAAGATAATATTTTAATGGAATCTTCATGTTTGCTTGTTCCCCGAATTTCTTATTTCATTTATTAATTCCTGTGCTTTTGCTGAAGCATTCTCATAGTATTCCTTTCCGGCCGAAAACTCTCCATACCACAAATATTCAAAATCCCTCGTCAATTCTTTAAAAACCGGATAATATGATGTTTTCGGAATTTCTCTCAGATAATCGTAATTCGATTTATGAATCTGCCAATTAATTAGATTATTAGCGCTTAACAATCTTAAAACTTTTAAATACCAATACCTTATAGCTAACCGGAAATCGCTCCTTTCTTCCGCATTTCTTAAAAGGTTATCCAGATCCAATTCATGAATGTTTTCATCACTCACCACTACATCCTCCCCTGCTTTTCTAGTCCCCGGTTTAAATATTCTAGACATCTCCACACTTGTAATTCTGAGAAGAATAAGGACCACTGCAATTACAACCAATGCATAAGGAAGAATTCCCAGGATTACCCTGGCTGCTTTTGAACCAAAAAGACGGCTAAGCCATTGAAAAAAATATTTTCTTAACTGCGAAAAAAAATTTTTCGTTTCCTTCTTTTCCTGCAGATAATTGCTGTAAACCCTCTCCTTTTTTATTTCTTTATAGAGGGAATCAGAAAAAGCCCTGTCAACAGTATGATCCACCCCTCCAACAGGCTTAAAAAACAACAGTAATATAAAAAACAGCAACAATAATTTAATTTGTTTTACTCTCTTCATCTGTATCTTTTGATTCTATTCTCTCTTTTAATCCTACTTCTTCTTTTTCTTCAACAATAGAAAAATAATTTATGCCTGCTGCAATACTCACAAGTGAATATACCAAAGAGCTTATTACCATGGTTATTGGAGTTGTGTAAGCCATCATATTTTGTGTGGCCTGGGTCATCTCTGTGGTATTTTCAGAAGAAAATGTGATAAACCCGGTTAATAAAGAAATTGGCAATGAAACAGCATAAACAAGAAAGGTTTGAATAATTCCTATTAGTATGAACAAACCAAATGATCGCCACCAGAAATTTCTTATCAGTGAAAAACTCCGGTTAAAAGCTTCACCGGTATCTTTTCCTTCAATAGCAATAATGAAGAAATAAAGACTAAAAACGACCGATAGCCAGATTCCCGGAATAAAACATAGCATAGCCCCAACAAAAGTAAGGATAAAAATAATAATTGCACTGAGCAGATATCGCCCGAAATTCTTTTTGAGCCCATCTACAACCTCATTAAAGGTAATTTCATTTTTGGTCTTATTCAAAGATGCTTTCATATATTCTACCACTGTTGCATGAAGCAATACCGACCCAATACCATAAAACAGGAACCCTATAAAGAATTGAATTAAATTCCCCGTTAGCTCATCAGGATCATACATTGTCATTGTTTGAAAAAAATTCGAATAAAACAAACCAATAAATATTGCACCGAGAAGTATTACTGGTACAGGGACAGACAATAAAATCCTGAACAAAGGTTTAAAATGTTCCCGCAAATAATTAAATGAATCACTAATCAGATCACCAAACTCTCTTTTTTTTCTTAGTATTATTTTTTCCATATATTGTGTTTTAAAATGATTGGATAAATAAAAAAATAAGTAATGATCAGCCCCACAGAAATTACGATAACAGCAATACTAAGCCATTCCAACTGTGAGTGCCTTGTTAAATAACTCTCGATAAACCCGGCAATAATAAAAAAAGGTATTAGCCCGACGACAATTCTAATTCCCTCTTTTGCTCCCCTCTGAAAGGAATCTATTCTTTTATAACTGCCCGGAAAAAGAAGGCTGTTCCCCATAACTAATCCTGCAGCGCCAGCTACCACAATACTAAAAATTTCAATAGTGCCGTGCATCCATATTCCCATTGCAGAAACGGCCAATAAATTTTTAGAATGAAAAAAATACTGAAAAGAACCCAGCATAATACCATTTCGAAAAAGCATAAACCCTGTTCCAACAGAAAAGAAAGCACCCAGTCCAAAAGCCATAAGCGCCACTTTTATATTGTTCAGCGTAATTAAAAAAAACATTGGTAAAGGTTTCTGCTTGGCATAGATAGCTAAAGGTTCTCCTTTTTCAATATTTTCTAATGTCTCATTCACATAAGCATCTCCCATAATCATACGAACAAAATTCTGATCCTGTGAAGCAGAAAAAGCCCCGATAATACAGGATATCAAAAAAATCAACAGGGAATATAACAGTGTTTTATAATGTTTATGTATGAGTAAAGGATAATCATATTTAAAAAATTTATATATTCGATGAATGTTTTCTTTTTTCGAAACATAAATTTGTTGATGTGCCAGCATGGTCAGGCGGTTTAAATATGCGGTTGTTTTACTGGATGGGAAGTAAGTACGTGCATAAGCTAAATCATCAGTTAACTGAACAAACAAACTGGCAAGAAAATCCGGATCGGTTTTTTTTCTTTTTTTTAAATAATTCTCGGTCTCCTGCCAACGCTGGCTGTTCTCATTTTGAAAAACTACTTCACGCATAAAATTTGGAAAATGTATAACAAATATAGTATAAATACAACACAAAACGTAAGCATAGATTTTGAAATTGCCGGAATTGGAGACAGACTTATTGCTCTTCTTATGGATTACCTGATTCTCTCCGGCCTGCTTATTGGAATTAGCCTCGCTGCTTCACTGTTACCTTCGGGTTCAGGCGGAATGTATATTTTCTGGGCTGTTTTAGGCTTTATGGCCTTTCTGTTTCACTTTTTCATGGAGTGGCTCATGCGTGGACAAACTTTCGGTAAAAAATACAGGAATATAAAGGTCGTACATCAAAACGGTCGTGAAGCCAATGTCCTTAACTACCTGACAAGAAACCTAATTCGCCCGGTAGATATGTTTTACGGAGTCGGACTTCTTGTAGTATTCTTCAACAAAAAAAGCCAGCGAATAGGTGATATGGCCGCAGGAACACTGGTGGTAAAAATTGAAAAAGAATCCAGCGAAGCAAAAAATGTAATTGCCAACGTGGAAGAAAATTACCAGCCAGCTTTTGATAAAGTAAATGTGCTTAGATTAAGCCAGGAAGATATTAACCTGATTAAAGAAGTAATACACCGGCCAACAATGAAAATGAACTGGGAACTTGTAAAATTGACTGCTGAAAAGATGAAGAAAAAAACAGAAATTTATCCCAGGGATATTAAAAATGTTACTTTCTTAAAAACCCTGATTAAAGACTATAATTATCACAATATAAATTAATAAAAACGAAACTACCCTAATCCTGAAAACGTATCAGGAATATATATGGCAATTAAGTGCACTCTCCTTTTAATAACTATTCTGATTTTTCCTGCATTAATTTATTCGCAGGACAAATCATACCTTCCAGATTCAAATAAACCGGAAAAGGAATTCATAATCGATTCTATCGTAATTCATGGAAATAAGAAAACCAAAAGATCTGCCATTCTAAGAGAAATGACTATCAGCCAGAACGATAAAGTGCTGTCTGATCATATATCCTCCTTGCTTAAGGAAAATGAAAGAAGCATCAAAAATACAGAACTTTTTGTTACTGTCAGTTGCAGCGTCAAATACACCGCAAAAGAAAAAATAAACATAATAGTGGATGTAAAAGAAGAATGGTATCTTTTCCCAAATCCAATATTTGAGTTGGTTGACCGGAATTTTAATGAATGGTGGGTGGATCAGGACCATAAACTCTATAGAACCAGGTACGGAATCTACCTTTACCATGATAACTTTACCGGACATAATGACCGGTTCAGAATAAAAACACAACTGGGATATAGTTATAGCCTGAAATTTTCTTACTCTACACCCTTCCTGGATAAAAAACAGCGAATAAAGCTAAAGACAAACTTCTCTTACGAAAAAAAGAAAGAAACTTCCTATTTACATAAATATAATGAAACTAAATATTTTAATCATGAATCAGATGTTCTGGAAGATTATGACTTTTATACAGAGATTATTTTTCGAAAAGGAATTCATAAATACAACTCTTTCGGATTAAGATATAAATCGACATGGGTTGATGAAAAAATAATAAACCTCAATTCCGATTATTTTGCCAATGAAAAAAATTTTCAGAAATATCTGGCAGCAACTTACAAATATAAGCTGGACAAACGGGACTTTAAGCCTTATCCCCAATCAGGACACATTTTCAGATTCGAAATTTATAAGAAAGGCCTGGGCCTTAATCCTTCCGTAGACTTCTGGAATTTCAAAAGCATATACAAAAAATTTTTCGATCTTGGAAAAAACTTCTATTTATCCTCAAGCCTTAAAGGTAAATTATCTTTCCCAAAGAATCAGCCTTTTACGCTGGAACAAGGTCTTGGATACGGAACAGAATTGATACGTGGCTATGAATATTATGTAATAAACGGACAATCATTCTGGCTCAATCAAAATGCCATGAAATTTAAACTATTGGATATTACCCTGGAAAACATAAATCTTATACCAATCAAACAATTTAATACCATTCCGGTTAAAGTAATGGCAAAAACATATTTCGACCATGGTTTTGTAAGAGACAACAATCCATTGAAAAATCCTATGGCAAATAACTATCTGTTTGGATATGGTTTTGGAATAGATATTGTTACTTTTTACGAAATTATTTTACGGCTTGAGTATTCTTTTAACCATAAAAATGAAAACGATTTGTTCCTTCATTTTAAAAAAGCACTCTAAGATAAAATTCATTTTAGCACTGACAAACAAAACATTATGCTGAAAATAATTCATTTTCGTACCTTTCTGTCTTTTTTCATAAAAATGGACTATCTTTGAATATAGGTTGTAATTCATTCAAAGACTGAATGATTTATAATATTATCTCTTACTATTCCTGTAACCTAAAAAAAACCAGCTTATGAAAACACAAAAAATCTTACTAGCCTTAATAGTTCTCTTCATAACAAGTGTATCCTTTGCACAAAAAGGAGACCTGGACACGAAAGGATCTAGCAGTTCAAGTGCTGCAGCTAATCAAACCAAGAAGAAGAAACTTATTAAAAAAGGAAACCTGAGCAATCTGTCTTCAGCAGAAAAAAAATTAAATCTTATAAGGTATTTAAACACAAGTTACTCATTAGGCGAATCTATTATTTCTTCGTATAATTCTAATGAAAAACGAGTATTTATGAAATCCGGGAAAAAATATATCTCAATGGCCAGAAAAACAATGTACAATCTTGAAAGAACAACTGACTGGAACCCTCGCCATTCTCAAAAAATACGCCGGATTATCAGTCTGATTTCTTCTTCATACTCCTATACCAGTAATCACAGAAGCAGGTCAGCGGACGCAAAATTGCAGGAAGCAAAAAACATGATGAATCAAATTACCCCTGAACTTATATCCCGTGAAAAAAGAGGAAGAGCACGAAAGTTAAGATAATAGTTTCTGTTGGAGATATTATTTCTACTTTAAATATTTTAGTAGTTATTTCTGGACAGACTTAACCTAAAAGAACTTTTTAAAAACAGACAATAATAATTTGCCATAGCAGAATTAAAACAAAAAGCTATTTCATATTATATTTGTAAGTAGTAATATATGTATTTATCCAAAAACCTTATCTAATGAGAAAACTTAATACATTGCTTTTGGGCTTGATTATTTCTGCCCTTTTCGTATCTTGCGCTGAATTAGAAACAGTAGTCAATGAAACAATAAACGAAAACTTTACTGATGGACAGACAGATAGACTAACCGAAAAAGAAGTTATAAAAGGATTAAAGACTTCTCTGCGGGTTGGAACAGATTCCGCTGTTACTATTGCCTCAAGAAAAAACGGATACTTTAAAAATGAAGCAATGAAAATTCTTCTCCCGGAGGAGGCAAGAAAAATTTATGATTACAGCAAAAGACTGAAACTTAACAAACCACTTGACGACCTGGTTTTGTCAATGAACCGCTCTGCAGAAGATGCTGCAAAAAAAGCAACCCCCATTTTTAAGGAAGCAATTACCTCTCTTACAATTATGCAGGGATGGGAAATTCTGAAAGGAAGAAATCCGGCAGGAAATAATAATACGGAAGAATTTGATTCAACTGCCGCCACTAATTATCTCAGATCTAAAACATACGATAAGTTATTCGATGCATTTCAACCCAAAATTAAAAATTCACTGGATAAAAAATTTGTCGGAAACGAAACAACATTAAGCTTGTGGAAGAAAGTAACAAATACCTATAATGGAGCTGCAACTCTATTAGGAGAAGATAAAATTGAAACAGAGCTTGATGTTTATGTTACAAAAAAAGCGCTTAACGGACTTTTCTATAAGGTATCACTGGAAGAAAAAGATATTCGTAAAGACCCCTACAAATGGGCTAAGACACGTGTCGGAGATATCCTTAAGAAAGTTTTTGGCTAATAAACCAAAATCAATTAAAGAGTTTCATTATAACAAAATATAAAAAACTTGCTCTGCCGGATTTTTTCATAATTGAATATGATTTATATCAGTCAATCCCGCTTAAGAAATTATTTGCTGGCTTTGAGCTTTTTATATCATGACTTTTAATTAAATCATGTTTATAATGAAAAAAACACTTCCTGCTTCCAGACATGAAATAAAAAATTGCTTATTATAGTGCAAAAATTTACCATGAAATTTAAAATCCTGATCATTTTATTGGTTCTGACCTCTTTAATTTTTAATAATTGCAAACAACCTGAAAATAAAAAAGAATACATCCATTCAGTAAAAGAATGGCGCAAAAACAGATTAAAACGACTAAAGTCAGAAAAAGGGTGGCTTAATCTGAGGGGTTTATTCTGGCTTAAAGAAGGAGAAAACACCTTTGGCAGCGACAGTACAAATGACCTCATTTTTCCCGACAAAGCCCCAGAGTACATGGGTAAATTCATTCTGAAAGACAGCTCAGTATCTTTTATTTCAAATAATAAGGTTCCTGTTAAACATAAAAAAGAACCGGTTGAAAAGATCAGAATGAAAACAGACAAAAAAGATCAACCAACAGTATTGGAGTATAAATCATTAAGATGGTTTGTAATTGAAAGGAATGGGAAGTATGGCATCCGATTGCGCGATTTGGATAGTCCTTTACTGGAAAAAGTAGATTCAGTTCCTTCATATCCAATAAAACCTGAATGGAGAATTAAAGCCTCATTCAACGAATTCCAGGATGAAAAATATATTGAAGTTCCCAATGTTCTGGGCGGAAGCTATAAAGAAAAAGTTCCGGGGGTTTTATCATTCATGATAGAAAACAAAAAATATAAACTTTGGCCTGCTGGTTCAAAAAATAATCTCTTCCTTATCTTCGGTGATGAAACGAATGCAGAAACTACATACGGAGGAGGCAGGTTTTTATCTGTTGGTAGCCCGGATGAAAACAATAACGTTTTCATTGATTTTAATAAAGCTTATAATCCGCCGTGTGCTTTTACCCCTTATGCTACCTGCCCCCTTCCGCCAAGAAAAAATGTTTTACAGGTTAAAATTAAGGCAGGAGAAAAAGCGCCTGATTTACCAGTTACTCATCACTAAACAGGGGCTGTTGAAAAAGTCTGTAGCACATCATCTACTTCGTTGGCTTCAGCCCGCAGTATTAGTATGCAGCTTCGCTTCGCCGCCTTGTATATGATGCACCAGAGACTTTTTCAGCAAACCCTGAATAAAAAGAATATAACCTGTTTTTAATAATAATCCTGTTATTATTCTTTTTAGAATTGTAACTTTATCATTTTAATTGCATCTTATTCTAAAATAATTCTTTCATATGTCAATTAAGATAAAGTATTTCAAGTGGTTTTTTCTTTTATTGCTTGTGCTTTTTTTTCTCGAAGCATTTCCACAGGAATATTTTCAGCAGGAAGTAAATTATACGATTAATGTGCGATTAGACGACCAAAAACATTTTTTACACGGCTTTGAAAAAATTGAATATCATAACAATTCCCCGGAAGATTTAAATTTTATTTATTTTCACTTATGGCCCAATGCCTATAAAAACAATCAAACTACCCTTGCAAAAGAACAACTGGCGAATGAAGGGAAACATCATCTCTTCAATGCCCAAAGCCAGCGAGGGTATATTGATTCTCTAAATTTTAAAATCAATGGCGAAGAAACAAAGTGGGAATATCACCCTGACCATATTGATATCTGCAAAGTTCATCTCAAAGAGCCATTGAAAAGTGGTGAAAATATAATCATTACTACCCCATTCAGGGTAAAAATTCCTTCAGGGGTTATATCAAGATTTGGACATATCGGGCAACAATACAAAATCACACAATGGTATCCAAAACCGGCAGTTTACGACAAAAAAGGATGGCACCCAATGCCTTACCGCGACATGGGTGAATTTTATTCCGAATTTGGGTCATTCAGGGTTTTCATCACTCTGCCTCAAAATTATGTTGTAGCAGCCTCAGGCAATCTGATTTCTGAAAATGAAATAGAATGGCTTAACAAAAAAGCAAAAAAGTCAAGCAATCAAATTAATTTTTCAAAAGACCCTCTCGAATTTCCGCCTTCCAGTAAAAAACTAAAAACCATAAGCTACAAACTTGAGAATGCGCATGATTTTGCCTGGTTTGCAGATAAAAGGTTTGTTGTAGAAAAAGATGAAATGAAACTGCCCAATTCAGGCAGAAAAGTAACCACATGGTCATACTTTAACCTGGAAGATCAGAATTTATGGAAAAATGCCAATAATTACATTAAAGATGCACTGCATTATTATTCTAAATGGTACGGTGATTATCCATACAACAATTGCAGTGCAGTTTCAGGAATAAGTACAGGCGGAGGAATGGAGTATCCAACCATTACTATTATTGGGCCAAACTCTAATGCAAAATCACTGGAACAGGTGATTATGCATGAAGTTGGTCATAACTGGTTTTATGGGGCTCTTGGTTTTAATGAAAGAAGATTTCCATACCTCGATGAAGGACTGAACACATTCAGTGAAGTAAGATATATTAATACAAAATATAGTGAAAACAATGAATTCTACAAATTCATGGGGCTTCAGGAAAAAATGGCCAAATTTCTTAATGTGGAAAACGTTACTTACGGACAAGCTTATGAGACTGCCTACCTTTTATTGGCCAGATGGAATTGTGACCAACCCCTGAATACCCATAGCAAAAATTTCTCAAGAATTAATTATGGAATAACCAGCTACATGAAAGCCGCAAGGTCTTTCCGTTATCTCCAGCAATACCTTGGAGAGAAGAAATTCGATCAGGTTATGTCAGAATTTTATAAAAACTGGAAATTTAAACATCCATCCCCGGAAGAACTTAAGAATGCATTTACTTCAGGAACAGATAAAAATCTTGACTGGTTTTTTGAAGACCTTATAAAAACCTCATATAAAATCGATTATAAAATAAAAAGAAGAAAAGGAGATCAAATCCTGGTTAAAAATAAAGAAAAAATAAATGGACCTGTTTTAATTGAAGGAATCAAAGACCAGGAAAAAGTTTTTTCTAAATGGTATCCCGGATTTAAAGGTAAGAAATGGCTCAATATTCCTGAACACAATGTAGACAAGTACGTTATTGATCCTAACCATAAGATGCCGGAATTATACAGAAACAACAATACCCTGAAAACAAAAGGCTTATTCAGGAAAATTGAACCACTCAGAATCAGGGCAATTAATCCGCTAAACAATCCGGATTACAGTGAAATTAATGTATTACCTGCATTAGGCTGGAACCATTATGACAAAACCATGATTGGTGGGGTGTTTTATAATTCGTTCATACCTCCCGGCAGATTTCATTACTTTATGGCCCCTGCCTACAGTACGGGAAACAATAAACTGGCAGGAACAGGATCTGTCTTTTTAGATTTTTACCCGGATAATATCTTTCAAAAAGTGCAGCTTAAACTCTCAGGAAAACAATATGGAACAAATGTAGAAAACAACAAATATTTTAACAAAATTGAGACAGAACTGAATCTTACACTCAGAAACAAACAGCACAGATCCTACAGCAGCAGAATAAACCTGGGTGCCAGCTATCTAACAAATATTGAAGACATTCTTAAGCAAAAACAAAAGTTTGGTCATCAGTACCTTTACCACCTTAAACTAAAACACAACAAATCTGCGAAAAGTATTAATCCATACAAAATCCAGGTAAAGGCGGAGTTTTCAGACCGTTTTATTAAATCTTCCCTGGAAGCCAATTACAAATTATCTTATTACATGGAGAAAGGGATGAAAATAAGATTCTTCGCAGGTACCTTTTTAGATGCTGAAAGAAATCTGCCGCAGGTCTATTCGTATCACCTGAATGGTTTGTCAGGCTTTCAGAATTATAAGTTTGAAAACATTTATCTTGGCAGATTTGAAAACCCATACCGGGAAACCAACAACCAATTGCTAAGCCAGCAATTTTACCCAAACCAGGGAAGTTTCGCACTATACTCTGGTGTTGGAATAACCCAGGACTGGCTTGCTACTTTAAATATTTCTACCCCACTTCCTATTGTTGATGAGTTACCGGTTGAAGTTTACGCAGGTTTCGGAGCCTTTGGCAAAACCAGCGAAACACTGGTATCCGTTCAAAATAATTCATGGGCCTATGAAACCGGAATAAAGTTTTCATTTCTCAACTTTATTAATATTTATTTCCCTGCTATTGCTTCAAACAACCTTGACAAAACAAGCAAGAACATAAATACGCTTTACTGGGAACGAATCCGTTTTCACCTTAATTTTAACCTCATAAATCTCAATGAAATTATTGACCTGGTAAATGCCTATTGATTCTTATTTTGTTTCCGGCGTTCATACCTGTTTGAAAAATAAATCGATAAGATCAGAAGCAACAATGAAATTGCAGGAATAGTATCACGAAAATCTAAATCCTTGTAGTCAATAACCAGAAGATTAATGATCAGAAGACCAATAGCAAACCACATTAGAATACTCCTGAACTGAATCATAATTATTCTTTCTTTTCAGCAAAAAATCTTTTCTGGAAAAATAAAATGGAAAAAACCCCTATAGTAATGGCAGAATCGGCAATGTTAAAAACTGGCCTGAAAAAAATAAAGGGCTCGCCACTGTTAAAAGGGAACCATTCCGGGTAATGCCCCCTGAAAATGGGGAAATAAAACATATCTACCACACGGCCCTGCAAAAGGGGAGCATAGCCTCCTCCATCTGGTAAAAAACTTGCAACATTCGGATAACTTTCACTAAAAAGTACTCCGTAAAAAACACTATCAATAATATTCCCGAGCGCACCTGCCATCACAAGAGTAATACTGATAACCAAACCTATTGGGCTGTCTTTTTTTATTAAATGAAAAAGATACCAACCTATTCCTATAACGGCTAAAATTCTGAAAAGGGTTAGCATTATCTTACCGGTAACACCCCAAAACTCCATTCCAAAAGCCATTCCATTATTCTCTGTAAAATGAATTATAAACCAATCTCCAAGTACATGAATTTCTTCACCAAGAGACATATTAGTTTTAATCCATATTTTAAGAACCTGATCAATGATTAAAATCAGGAGAAGTACAAGTAGAGACTTTTGGAATTTTGTCATGCTAATATAATTTTACCTGCCAAAAATAAAAAAATGATTGACCAAAATGGCCAATCATTTAAAATTTTATACTTTTTTAAGTTTTAACTCTGTTTTTGCTTGGCCTCAATGCTAAGAGTTGCATGAGGTACTGCCCTAAGTCTTTCTTTTGCAATTAATTTCCCGGTCTCTCTGCAAACACCATAAGTTTTATTCTCTATTCTTACAAGCGCAGCCTTCAGATGTTGAATAAACTTAAGTTGTCTTTGCGCTAATTTACCTGCTTCTTCTCTTGATAAGGTTGTTGCTCCCTCTTCAAGTACTTTGAATGTAGGAGAGGTGTCCTCAGTGTCATTGCTCTCACTATGAGTAATTGCTCCTTTAAGAATATCATAATCCTTTTGGGCTTTTTCAAGCTTTTTCAGGATGATATCCTTAAATTCCGCCAATTCCTCGTCTGTATACCTAGTCTTTTCCGCCATATCTCAACACTTTTAAATTAAAAAAGTAAATATATAAATTTTTTTCTTACAAAAAAATCATCCGATTTTTTCAATTTGCATAAAAACTGTTGTATCCTCATCTATTTCAACTTCATCCACGTTCTCTTTCAAGTTTTCAACAAGTTCAATTTTCTCAGCAAGCGTTTGACTTCCAATATAATCTTTATGCTTTTCTACTGCCTGAGCAATATTTTCATGGTGCTTTATACGGATATTAATCTTATCAGTTACTTCAAAATCTTTTTCTTTTCTCAGATTTTGAATCCTGTTGATTAATTCCCTCGCAATACCCTCCTGCTTTAATTCTTCAGTAATTGTAACATCAAGAGCCACAGTAAGTTCTCCGTCTGAAGCCACTTGCCAGCCGGGAATATCCTCCGAAGAAATCTCTACATCATCCAATTGAATAGTAATTTCCTCATCTCCTGGCTTAATATTGATTTGTCCTTCTTTCTCCAGTTTTACAATATCTTTCTGACCCAGCTTATTAAATTCAGCGGTAATCTGTTTCATAAGTTTACCGTATTTAGGTCCAAGCTTTTTAAAATTAGGTTTAATCTTTTTTACCAGAATATCTGAAGTATCACTTATATATTCCACTTGTTTCACATTAACTTCTCTTAATACTAATTCTTTAACAGCTTCGAATTGCTTCTGGAAATTTTTAGTAAACACAGGAAGCAATATTTTATTCAGAGGTTGTCTAACTTTTATATTTACCTTTCTTCTAAGAGAAAGAATCATCGAAGTTAAACGCTGAGCAATATCCATTCTGCTTTCCAAATCTTTATTGATAGCCTGTTCATTGCATTCAGGAAAATACGACAAGTGCACAGATTCTTCAGGATGTTTCTCTGTAACAGTATTCAGGTCTTTAAACAGTTTATCAGCATAAAAAGGCATAATTGGAGATGCAAGCTTGGCTGTTGTTTCAAGACATTTATAAAGCGTCTGGTAAGCCGAAATTTTATCCTGGTTATATTCACCACCCCAGAAACGTTTTCTGTTCAATCGAACATACCAGTTACTCAAATTCTCAATAATAAAATTATTAATCGCTCTTCCGGCTTTTGTGGGCTCATAATCTTCATAATAACCTTCTACTTCTTTTATAAGTGAGTTCAGTAAAGAAATGATCCACTGATCAATTTCGGGTCTCTCCTTAACAGGCACATCATCTTCTTTATAGCTAAATCCATCAATATTGGCATAAAGCGCAAAAAATGAATAAGTATTATATAAAGTGCCGAAGAATTTCCTTTTTACTTCAGTTAACCCTGCCATATCAAATTTCAAATTATCCCAGGGCTGTGCATTTGTAATCATATACCAGCGCAACGGGTCTGATCCATGATTTTCTATAGCTTCAAAAGGGTCTACAGCATTGCCAAGTCTTTTAGACATTTTATTCCCATTTTTATCCAGTACAAGGCCATTTGAGATAATATTTTTGAAAGCTACAGAATCGAATAGCATAACAGCAATTGTATGCAGGGTAAAAAACCAGCCACGGGTCTGGTCAACCCCCTCGGCTATATAATCCGCAGGGAATAATTCTCCAAAGTGATCCTTATTTTCAAAAGGATAGTGATGCTGCGCATAAGGCATTGCCCCACTGTCAAACCATACATCAATCAACGCCGGTTCACGATACATTTTTTCACCTTTCGATGAAACCAAAACAATCTCATCCACAAAAGGCCTGTGTAAATCGAAAGAATCATAATTCTCTTTGCTCTGGTCATTAGGATTAAAATCTTTCAACGGGCTTTCTTTCATAAAACCAGCTTCGATTGATTTTTCAATTTCTTTTTTCAACTCTTCTGCTGATCCAATACAAATAAACTCCTCTTTGTCTTCAGTTGCCCAAATAGGAAGTGGGGTTCCCCAGTATCTTGACCTTGAAAGATTCCAGTCAACCAGGTTTTCCAGCCATTTACCAAAACGTCCTGTGCCGGTTGCTTCTGGTTTCCAGTTAATGGTTTTGTTGTATTCGATTAATTTATCTTTCTCTTCAGTTGTCTTAATAAACCAGGAATCAAGCGGATAGTAAAGTACCGGTTTATCAGTACGCCAGCAATGCGGATAACTGTGTTCGTATTTCTCTATTTTAAAAGCTCTATTCTCTTTCTTTAATTTTACAGCGATATCTACATCCACAGAAGGATCATCCTCAGTTAATTCAGGATCAAAAGCATTTTTTACATAACGCCCGCTAAATTCGCCCATGCCTTCTACAAATTTACCCTGCTTGTCTACCAGGGTTAACGAACCAATTCCCTGTTCTTTCCCAACTTTAAAATCATCTGCTCCAAAACTTGGCGCTAAATGAACAATTCCTGTCCCCTCTTCTGTGGTTACAAAATCTCCTAAAACAACTCTAAACGCATCTCCATTTTCGGGTTGATGATAAGGCAGCAATTGTTCATAACGAACTCCTTCCAGGTCATGTCCCAAAAATTCAGACAATACCTTATATGGAATTTTTTTCTCTCCGGGTTTATAATCTTCAAGTTTCAGATCAGCATTTTTATCTGAGAAATACCTGTGCAGCAATTCTTTAGCAAGTATAACCGTAATGGGTTCATGAGTATACTGATTGAAAGTACGAACTTTAACATAATGAATTCCTTTCCCCACTCCCAGTGCTGTATTAGAAGGTAAAGTCCAGGGAGTTGTTGTCCATGCAAGAAAATATAAGTCTGTATCTACATTTTCAAAAAGGAATTCAGACTTTTCATTACGTTTAACCTTAAACTGCGCTACCATTGAAGTATCTTTTACTTCTTTGTAGCATCCCGGCATATTCAGCTCATGTGTACTTAAACCTGTACCAGCTGCAGGGGAATAGGGTTGAATAGTGTAGCCTTTATAAAGATGGCCCTTTTTATAAAACTCGTTCAGTAAATACCATACAGTCTCAATATATTTATTGTCATAAGTAATGTAGGGATCGTCCATATTTACCCAATAGCCCATCTTATGAGTAAGGTCTTCCCAAACATCCTGGTATTTCATCACCTCCTCCCGGCATGTATTATTATATTCCTTTACTGAGATTTTTTCACCGATATCATCTTTGGTTATTCCCAGTTTTTTCTCGACTCCAATTTCTACAGGCAATCCATGAGTATCCCACCCAGCTTTTCTTTTTACCAGGTAACCTTTCATTGTTTTGTACCGGCAAAATATATCTTTAATTGTACGTGCCATCACATGATGAATCCCCGGCATTCCGTTAGCCGAAGGAGGACCTTCATAAAAAACAAAAGTTGGTTTGCCTTTACGTGTGGTAATACTTTTATGAAAGGTATCATTCTTATCCCACTCTTCTAACTGTTCTTTATTGACATTTGGCAGGTCAAGACCATCATATTCATTGAATTTCTCGCTCATGGACATACAATTTTGATGATTAAAATGCTACAAATATAAAGAGTTATATGTAACGAACATGAATTTTTTCCATCAAAAATTCATATAGCCTTAATAAAGCATTTTGAAGCGCAGTGAAAAATAAAGGATGAAAATAAATTGATGCATCAGGACCGATAATAAATTCTTGCAATATATACATCAAAGAAATGTATAAATTTCCTTAACACATCAAATACCAGGGTATAATAAAGCACACCCATTGCCAGCCAGATAATTAAAATATTAAAGATGAAAGTATCAATACGATACCCTTTAATAATTTTCACAGGAGCATAAAAATGGGCCCTGCCCCAGGGTGAGCGTGGATCTTTATAAATAGGATCTTTCTTCTGGATTAACTCATCGCTTGTTCTGTAAAACTTCTCTACTTCATTGGCATCTTTCACAAAATCAGCCAGTCGCTCATTGTGATAGTCTTTTTTCAAATTTCTAACCCAGTCCCTCCCTTTTTCATCAATAAGCCGGTCGTAAAGCTCACTTTTCCTTTGAGAAGCTTCCTGCCCTTTATTCACAAAAAATAATTTTATGTATATCAGGTAGGCATTCAGGTCCTCAATTATTTCGGGGGTAATATCCTGGGGATTAATAGAATTTAAATATTCAAAAGGAGGCTTGTCCGCATCTTTCTCCAATTTTGTAAGCTCATTTTTAATAATTCTGAAATTTTCTTCAGCCACAGATTTATCATCTGACCCCATACTGCGTTGTGCCTCTTTTAACATACCTTGTAATTCAGGTATTAAGAAGGAAGTCTTATAATCAGCTTCACTGATATTTTTATTGTACTCATAGAAATATGACTCAAATTTATTGTCTTTAAACTGCTTCACAGCTATTGCTTCGTAGGCCCAGCGGGTAACCATTAAGTCTCCTATTACAGGTACATATTTCTTATTGGTGATATCTTCATGCAAATCATCGAAACTAATCATTGCACCACTTAACAGCAAATGGGGTACAAGAATAAGTGGTATCAGTATATAAATCGTTATGACAGAATTTAATCCTGAAGAAATATTAAGGCCAAGCATGTTCCCAAAGCAGCTTGTGGTAAATAGGATCAACCAATATGCCGGCAGCATTCCTTTAATCTCGAGTACCCAGTTACTTATAAAAACATACAAAAAGGTTTGCAATGCAGAAAGCAGAAAAAGATATATAATTTTTGAATTCAAATAACTAAACCTGCTTAAATTCAGAAAAGATTCCCTTTCAAGTATCCGGCGATCCTTGATGATTTCCTCTGCACTCACAGTCAGCCCCATAAAAAACGCAACCACAATTCCCATAAACAAAGAAACAGGTAAATTTTTATTTTGAGCAAAAATATATCCTTCCTGGGCAATAAACTTTGAAAAATAACTCAATATAAGGGCCAGAATCGGGGCTTCAAACAAATTAAGTATTACATATTGTTTGTTTGACAGTTTAGATAGCAGGTTTCTCTTGCTAAAAATTCTGAATTGTTTCCAAAGACCTGGTACTTTAAAATTTACAGAAGGTAAACTCCCTTCATTGGTTATGCGATTAATTTTCGACTCAATGTTATTCAGATATCTTCTGTACCAGGTTTCAGGTGGGGTTTGTCTCTCCTTCTTTTCTTTCCCGTGGTCATCAATTTTCCGTGCTTCTACAATTTTTAAAATCTGCTCAGGATTTACATTACCACAATGAGGACATTCACTCTCTGCTGCATTCACCTGTGATGCGACTGTCTTAAAATATACGATAGCTTCAATGGGGTTACCTTGAAATATGGGGTAACCACCTTTATCCAGAATCCAAATCTTGTCAAACAATTTATAAATTTCTGAAGAAGGCTGATGGATATTTACAATAAGTAGTTTTCCTTTCAGGGTAAGATTTCTCAGCAGATACATAACTTTTTCCGAATCCATGGAGGAGAGTCCGGTGGTGGGCTCATCGATAAACATAATGTAAGGTTCCCGTATTAATTCCAAAGCAATGTTTAACCTTTTTCGCTGTCCTCCGCTAATAAATTTCTTAAGGGGCGACCCTACCTTCAGGTCTCTTATGTCATAAAGATCCAGATCCTCCAATGTGGACTGAACCTTTTTCCGTACTTCTTCATCGGAGAAATCTCTGAAACAAAGTTTTGCATTGTAATAAAGGTTTTGATATACCGTCAATTCCTCAATCAGGAGATCATCCTGGGGAATATATCCAATAAGTCCTTTTAACTCCTCTTTATCACTGTTTATACTATAACCATTAATCGTAATTTTTCCACTATTTACACGTAACTTCCCGTTCAGCACATTCAGCAAAGTAGATTTTCCGACTCCACTTCCTCCCATAATTCCAATGAGTTGTCCCGACTCTTCAGAAATATTGATTGGCTGTATACCGTTCTCACTATTTTCAAATTTAAATTGAACGTCATACGAATTGAATACAATCCTATGCCTCACATCAATATCAATAAAACGTGAAGAAACATCATGGTAATAAATAGGAGAAATATTAGGTCCTTTTATAATAGAACCACTCCTGAAAAAATAAGTATGCCCTGGTATTATTTTTTGCCCTTCAATAAAGATATTTAATTGTCCAAAATATCTAAAAACAAATGAATGTACACTTTGCAGGTAAACAAAAAGCAAGTTTCCGTAAAGATTCTCTTTATAAATATGTTTGTAGGGAATTGAATGAATATCCCTTGTTTTTTTATGCAAAACCCAATTTATCTTATCCGACCACTCACGTAGCTGATTATCAATCACCAGCACTTTATCATTTTCTATATTGTCCGGTTTCCCTTCAAATATGAGCGCTTTACAATTATTATATTCTGATTCTGAAATATTAAAAGTTTCAGCAACCGTTCTGATAAATTTAGATTCTATATCTGTTACAGTCCTGTCTGTAAATACAAATTCAAGTAGTTGTATAAAAACCACAATCCGTTCCTGCTGCTTCAGTCCTTTTTTAATCTGACGGCACACATTCGTTATCTGAAAAGAAATTAAAGAGTAGCTTTCAATAGGAGCCTCCGATTCTTCCCTTAATTCGCGGTTATAAAACTGAAAATAATTATCAAAGAGACGAAGATATTCTTCTACCAAATCT